>Ga0100403_1000407_pt1 | contig 42480 bp, 57 predicted proteins | sample CryGeymet201501t_FD_83663 | JGI IMG/M metagenome (GOLD analysis project Ga0100403, IMG submission 83663) | Groundwater microbial communities from Crystal Geyser aquifers in Utah, USA - Crystal Geyser metaG 2015-01t | ecosystem: Environmental > Aquatic > Deep subsurface > Groundwater | place...
CTGGTTTTTCTGGAAGAATGTCAGGCTTTTCATCTTTATTGATGATTGACTCTAACGCTCCCAGTATTTTGTCGTTAGTTTTTTTGACTTCCTCTTTGAAGTCATCCATTTCCTTTTTCAAGGAAAATACATTTGTTGGTTTTGGTTTTTCACCAACATCTTTTGTTTTGTTTTCCATACTTTTGTTTTTAACGCCCATTAAGATTAGGCGATTTATTAGTTTATTAACTTTCTAATTGTTTTTTGGCTTCTTCTTCTTTTAACAGCTTTCCTTCATTTTCTTTCATATATTCTTCATAGCTTTCTTCGTCTACTGGATATTCAATAGGGAATACAACCTCTCCGCCAGCTGGAATTGCTTCTTTTGTCTGGACTTTAACCATTTTCCTTATCATAACCATCTTTTTGCTCTTCACATTTAGGCATTTATCCATTTCTTCATCGTCTGCGAATAGAACAAGTAAGTTATAAAGGTCGCTTCTATTTACTTCGGCTGATTTTCCGCTTATAGTAAACTTGATTTTCTTACAATTTAAAACTTCTGGACTATAATTAGCTTCTATCATTATACCATCCCAATTAAATTTTGCATATTTAGCTATCATATTTTCTTGCTTCGTTTTCTAATTCTTTAAAGAAATTAATTAAGTGGTCACGACCTCCTTCAGCTTCGGCTCTTTGCCATATAGTTTCAAACTCTGTTTCTCTTTTTATCGGACCATCTAAATCTAAACTTTTTATATAATCTGCTAAAAACTCTTCAACTACTGGCCATCCAATATGGGTTTGTATTTCTTGTAGTAGTTTTCTTTTATTATTGTCCATATTATAGCGGTAAGCTTCCCATTGCCTTTGTTTCTGCTCCCTTCATAGCACCCATAGCTTGTTTTAAGGGGTTGCTAATAGAACTTGGAGCTACAATCGTATTACTTGCTCCAGGAGTTGCTGGCATTCCAGGCATTCCGCCCTCTTCTAAGCTGTTCTGGTCTACAAATAAGCTGTTTTCTGGTTTTTCTTGTTCGGCTGCAGCAATTTCTTCTTTCTCTTTTTGTAATATTTCAGGATTGTTAACTGCTTGTAATAGGTCGTCAAATACCCAATTCTCTGGATTTTCGTCATTAATATCTAAAATCTCGTTAAGCGGATGGTATAAAGCAATAGCAACTTCTTTTCCGCCCTCTGGAGTATACATCTCTCCAGTTTTTGGGTCTACGTGCTGATACCAAAGCGATGCCATCTGTTGAACTACTGGGCTAACTACATTATAAAGTTCTAGCTTCCTTTGTTTTTCTAATTCAGGGTTAGGACTTATAATTGACTTAGCCTTAATTGTAATTTTACCATCCCATTTAATATTTTCAAGCGGGAATTGCTCGCTTCCCATCTTAAAGAAGCGTCTTTCAGGGCTTTCAACTAAAGAACCATCTCTATCTTCATCTAAACCGAGGTCAATATCTTGGTAATACTCTCCTTCAATTTCTCCATTTGGTAAGTTTCTTAATTTACTTGCTTTTTTATTGCTTTCTTCTTCAAATGCTAATAACTCTTTGCTGTTTGCGAACTTCTTTATCTCTGGAACTGAATACACTTGATTAGCCCAAGATAGCGTCAGGTAAGCGTCTTGCTCTATAGCCTTAGCAATGTTAAGTAAAGGTATATTTAAACGCTTTAGAGCGGAGTCTTTGGCGTGTAGCACCTCTCCTAAAGTCTTTCCGCCCACTTCTCCTTCAAGCGTTGGTGTTATTCCAGTGTTGTCATCCATTCTTGCTTTTAAGTGGTCAATCATTTCTGGAGCTCTACGGTCATATTCTATTTTTACTTGGTCAATAGTTGTTCCAGGTTTCTTTTGAACCATTTTATCAGGGGAAATTGTTATTTGACTTTCTCCATCCATAAGAGGTCCAGTATAGAAAATCATTGGGTAAATTGCCATCGTTAACTGGTCAATACTCATATTGGAAAATCTATCGTAAAGCATCTTGTTGTTCTTTATCAGTTCAAATAATCCAATTCCGTATATTGTTCTTGGGTCACGCTCTAACCAATATGTATACCAAAGTGTTAATTTTCCGTCATCGTTTGGAAGTGGGGAGTAATAAAGAACAGTGTTTTTCTCTCCAGGAACGCTAATTACATAAAGGTCTTTCTTTTTGTTCTCATAAAAACCAACAGTGACCATATCTTCTCTACTCTTTGTTGCTGAGTTTAGTCCTTCAGTTCCTTGATTTAAAGTTCCACCCTTAATTGCTTTGGAGTTTTTGTATATTCCGAACTCTTCTTCAAAGTCTTCTAACGAATAATCTTTTTCGTAATACCAATCGTTTACTGAAAAAGGGTCAGTTAAATTAGCTTTGTCATCAATCCAAGTGCGATATAAATCAAGCTTCTCTCTGTAAATATCGTTGAATTCAATAATCTGTATTTTTTTATACTTATTGTTATCTGGGTTTTCGGTGTCAATCTCTTCTAAAATCTGCTTATCTCTTTTTAAAATACGAGGAACTGTATGACCGACAGCAAATCCATACTTCGCTAAGTCAAATACAAATAACTTTAAAACTTCTATGCTGTTATTAATTTCCCAGTTTCTTTTCCAAATAGCCTTTGCAATATTGTTTCTTTTTTCATACTTTTCGCAAGTGGCTTTCATTACAGCTTCAGGGTTCTGGTCTATTAAAATAGAAAGAGCCGTCTGTATCTTAACTAACAATGTCGGCTCTGAAAGTGTAGAACGCCATTTAGCTTTATCTGCTTCGGTGGTTATATCTACTATTTTTGCATTTGCATTTGTATTTCCTGCATCTTCATCTGCTATTGTAACTAGAGTTGAAACTGCACTTGTCGCTAACAGGTCTTTAGGCTTATATTCTCTGTCAGCCTTTTTCATCATTTCCTCAAAGTTAAAGCCGTCAAGTATATCTAGTTTAGTCTTTTTTAATACAGGAATACGCTTGTCTAAGAATAATATAATCTTTTGCTCCTGTTCTGTAGGTTGATATGACTTGACTTCTTTATTTTTGTTGAAGTTTATTAATTTTTTCATTTTAAGAGTTTGGCGTCCTCTTAGTAATAATTTATTTGTTGTATACTATCTGATTGACTTTCTAATTTCTTTTTAGCTAATCTTGCCATTACTCTTTCTTCTACTGATTTTGGTTTAGCTGTTAGGTTTTCAAATTGAGCTGGAACATTGTTTCTTACAAAGTGGCAAATACCTGTTGAAATAACTTCGTCATCGTGTTTGCCCTCTGCAGCTTCTGGTCTACCTTGGTCGTTTCTTATAAATGTTAATGCTTCATTTAGGAAAGGCTTTGTCCATATTCCTAAATTGTTATTCACTTCTACTAGTAAATTATCAAGCATTACTTTTCTACCTTGACTTCCTGTTCCAGTGTGATAACCAAGTTTCTTTCCTACTGCGTGAACTGTATCGTCAACTTGTTCTCTCCAGTAAAGGTTTGGATAATTGTATTTTTCATTTAACTCGGTTAAAACCCAAAGCCCTGTGTTGCTTTCTACTGCCAAGTAAGCCTTATTATACCATAGTCCAAGTTCGTTTAGAACTTCCGCATAATCGTCTGGGCGCATCTTGTTAGAATTAAAGCCAAACGCTGGCATTGCTGTTTTGTTGTTAATCCCATTCGCTGAACTGCTGTCGTTGTTCTTCCCCTCAGCAACATCGGCTCCTATAACATAGTAAATGAACTCTTGTGGCTTCTCGTATATTTTTAAATCACCATCCAAGTAATAATTATACAGCTTATCAGGAATTTCATTAATTTTAATTTCTATCGGTTCTGGTGCTAAAGCTATTTGTTCAATTAATCTTTCTTTGTTGAAGAATGTATTACCACTGGCTACAAACGACTCTTCTGGTGTATTGGGATATTCTTGGTGCATCTTGTCCCAATCTTTCTTTAGACCCAACCATTTAAAATAGTAATATGTAATTTCTAAATCGCTGTATCCGTAAAGTTCCTGTGTTTCCTTAAACTTCTTGCCCTCGTCCATTTCTGCTGTTGGTATAGCTTTTTCTATTTTTAAAATCTCTTCTTTATCCCAAGTCCAGTTATAAAAGTGTGCTGTAAACTCTGTTGGGAGTGCTGGGCGTTTCCTATTCCAAGCTTCAGTAAACATTTCGTAAAATATTCCATCCATTCCCTCGGCTGTACTTTCTATATCTATTCTGCCTTCAATCGGAACAGCTGGGAAAGTTCCCGAAATTATCTCATCGGCTCTTGCAGGGTATTTTCGGCATAATTTAGCTAGCTCTGAGACGTGGACTCGGTTGTAAGTTCCAGAACGACCAGAGTTGGCAACAATAAAGGTGCTAAACTCTCCATCTCCAAATCCAAACTTTAACTTGTTTGAACTCTCTGCATCTACCTGATAAAGACCTGTTAAATCTTTATCTAAGTTCTGCCAAGCAAATGAAACTTTCTTGTCAAATATCTCTGTTGCATCTTCTTTAGTGTGGGCAATAAACAGGGCGGAAAAATTAGAATTGAAAAGAACATCATCTAGGGTGTCAATACTTTCGTCTGTTGTAAAGCCAAGCTGTCTTGACTTTAGGATTATATTTCTATTTGTCTTCTTAATTTGGAAATCTCTTTGTGCTTCGTTTCTTTGGAACTTTATTTTCTGTAAATCTTTGTTGACAATCTTATATAAATTATTTACCCTCCAATCTTTACTCAGCAGGTTCTTCCCCATCTCTATTGTCTTCATCTCCGACATAGTTGTTTCTTAATTTATTTAGGAGTCCAGATATGGTTAAAGTTCCCTCAACCGCAATATTCTGTTTCGCTTTTCCAAATACTCTGTCAACTAAACTATCCAATGCTTTATTATCAGGCTTCTCTGTTGTCATAAAGTAGTAGTCGCATTCTTCCCTGTCATCAAACTCTCCTGCCAAGAAGCTTGCTATTTCTTTTTCGTCTTTTACAATTTCAGGCTTCGCACCTTTAGGAACAACATACTTATCTTCTTTCTCTACGTAAATCTTCTTTATTTTAAATAAATACTGGCATCCTCTTGCTAAATTCATTTGGGAGTCCACTATCTTTTCAATGCTGTCTAAAACTCTCTGCTTAAAATAATTCTCAGCTTCTACTCTCTCTCTTGTCTTTTTTGTCTTCATTCCCTTGGGCATTCCTGCTCCTGGACGCTTTCCACCCCACTTTGATTGTTTTTTCAAGGTTTCAAGGTTGTTATTTTCTTTTGTCATACTGCTTATTTAATTGCTCTATAACTTCAAGTAAATCTTTAATTACTATTTCTGGTTCTACACTAACAATTTCTATTTTTTGTTCGTCTTTAAATAATAGCTGTTTCTTTAACTCTTCTAAAAACTTTTCTCTCCACTCTTTTGCACTAGAAAACTTATTATCGTTTAGGTATAGCCATTCAAGTATTTTGTAATATTCTCTCATATCTATTTAAATAATTTGTAGATTTCTTTTAATTCTTCTATTATCTCTTTCTTTGTGGCTTTCTTGTTTTCTAAAATGCTTTCAATTTTAAGCTTTACTCCTCTTGCCCAATGATAAAAAATGTTTTTGTCTTCTAATATCAATTTTAGAATTAACTTCTTTTCTTTCATATTTTTTAATCATTATTCCCACCACTGAAAGTTCAGTGATGAGTTTACGCTAATCCACCATCTTGCGATGATGGGAATAAGGACTAAGCTCTTTTTATAAAAAATAACGCATCTTTTAAACTTAATATGTTCCCATACATCTTTCCGCTAAGTGATTGTGAAAAAAACATTAAATACCTTGCTCTTTGATTTCTATCTTTTATATTCTTTAAAACCCATCTATATTGCTCTTGGTAGGCTTCTAGTTCTTGGCTTGTTCTAAATTCTGGGTCTGTAAAATACTTTTCCCACCATTCTTTCCATCCTGATTGTTGTTGTTTGATGTGAACTTTTTCGTGTTCTAATAAGTCTGGTGAGATTTCCTCTTTACTGTAAATTGTATCGCCTACTGTGAATGTTGTTCCTTTTTCAAAATCTATTCCAAATAATTCAACTGCTCTATCGTATATTTCTTTTGGTGGCAATTCTCTTGAAGTTTTAAACATAATTTCATTTTTATCCAAAATTGCTTCCGCTGATTGTTTCGGCTGAAGCATTTTTACAAAAAAACTATTCCAGAATTTCATCATAAGTTGCAGGGGTTGGATTTGAACCAACGACCTCTTGCTTATGAAACAAGCGAGCTTCCACTGCTCTACCCTGCCATAGCCCTTGTTTTAGGGCTTCCCTGTGTTATTTTTTTGGTTTTCTTTTTCCACCACAAGGCATATTTTTGCAATTATTTATAAAAAGGTTTGCACCCCAGCCGAAGCCAGAGAGCCGTCCGCAACGGAGGAATTTTATTGTTCTTGCCATTCAGCAAAGTTTACGAGAACTAGGAACAATAAAGTCTTTTAACCTATTTATAGTATACCTCTTTTTTAAAATAAAAGCAAGCGTTTTTTGGCTCCTAATTCATTGGCTTTTCTAGGGCTTGCTTTTTTTTCTAAAATACGCTATAATATAAGCGTTGGTTTAAAATATCACCCAAAAATAAAAAGTCAATAGAAGAACTCTGCTAGGACATAATATTAAATGGGGTGATACCAACATATTATATCTTAACAGAGTTTTTTTATGATTAATCAAACAACAAGGAAAAACATTTACTCTTGTATTGAAACTCAAATGGGACCAATACCTAAAGGCTTAAAGGGTATTATTTCAAAATTATTAAAAGAATACGCCCAATCTCATAACAGGTGTTTAACTAAAATGAATAACGACTTATTAATAATAGTGAACAGACAAAATAGAACTATAGACGCATTAAAAAATAGACCTGTTCGCCCTTTACATACAACCAGTAATATAAAAAGGGAATTAATATCATAAATATGAGCGTTAATAAAATGTTAAAACTAGAAACACTGCATAGAGATAAATATATTTGTCAATATTGTGGGGAAAATTTGATATTAGAAAATATTGAAGATATACATCTTGACCATTTTGTTTCTAAAATAAATGGAGGGAAAAATGAAATTGAAAATATGAAAACTTCTTGTAAAAGATGTAATTGTTCTAAAAATTATAAAGATATAGAAATTTGGCGTTCTGAACTTATAAAGAAATTTAATAAAAACATAAGTTATTTGAATAGTTATGGTTTTAATTTCAAAATTGTAAAAGATTATAAATTCTATTTTGAAAGAAAATAATATGAAAGAAACATTTTATTTCTCACACGACTATAACGCACAGCACGATGAAAAGATAATAAAACTTATGTCTAAATTAGGTTGGGAAGGATACGGTCTTTATTGGGGAATTATTGAAAGATTATATAGCTCAGATGGATATTTGGAATATGATTGCGATACCTTAGCGTTCGGTATGCGTTCGCATAGCGAAAAGGTAAAAAGCATTATAGAAGACTTTGGTCTATTTAAAAAAACTAACTCTAATTTCTTTTCTACTTCTGTTTTAAAAAGAATAAAACAAAGAAAAGGCATAAGCGAAGCTAACCGTCAAAACGCCTTAAAGAGATGGAAAAATAATAACGATGCGAATACTAGTCGCATAGGTTTCGCATCCGATGCGAAATCGTTTCGCATAAAAGTTGACGCCAAAAACGAAAATAATAAAAATTACGAAAGCCAAAATCAAAACGAAGATGAGCCAAAAAAAGAGCATACGACCGCTATGCCATCGCAAAGCGACCCCTATGCTATTAAATTAAAGGAAATTAAATTAAAGGAAATTAAATTAATTAATAGCAAACAAGGTTTGCAGCAAAAAGAAAATCCTAATATAAACTTAGTAATGGAAAAGTTTTATGAATTTAATCCAGGACTAAACTTCGGAAACAAAACTCAAAGAAAAGCAACAGAAGATTTAATTAAAAAGTTCAGCTTAGAAAAACTTATAGGAATGGTTGACTGGTATAAAACAAAAATGTCTGATAAGTATTGCCCAACAGCAACCACGCCATTAGCTTTTAAAGAAAAAATTGGTGATATAAAGGTCTACGCCGATAAACTTAAAAATAATAATATAGTCAATGACTTAGGAAACATATGAAATACTTTGTAATCTATAAGGGATCTAATGAAAAAGAACTCGTGCCAGAAGTTGTAGCTAATGCTCTGTTTGAAGCAAAATCTCCAAAAATAGCTTGGAATGGAGAATTAGGAAGAAAACAAATAGACCTTGCCACCGTAGGAAGAATAGTTCCTGAAGAAGAGTATTACTTAAGCCATCCCTTAGAAAGACCCAATAAACCTATTGAAAATATATTGCCACCTATAAAATACTACAACAAAAACGAAAGAATTAATGCTGTTCAAAGTTTAATAAAAGGTATGGAGAGGTTTGTTAGGGAAAATCCAAACGCAAAAAAATCAAAGGCTCTTTTAGAAAAGATGAAAAAAAGAGAAGAAAGGTTCAAATCAGAACCTGAACAAAAAACAACAATTAAAAATATAATTAAATTCTAAAATTATGGAAAAATTAGAACAAAATTCATTTCTGTTAGAATTAGCAGAAAACAATAAAGAAATTATCTACAAAGATAATAAAACTTTAGCAAAGTTAGATTGGTTAAAGCCTTGGAAAAAAAATCCAAGAGATGCTGGGAAAAAAGATTTAGAAAAACTTGAAGCCCAAATAGAAGAGTTGGGTGTATACAAACCTTTAATTGTTTATTTGGAAAATGACAATGCTACAATTTTAGGCGGAAATCAAAGATACAAAATACTAAAATCTTTGAGAGAAAAGTATGCGAAAAAAGGTTCAGATAAATACGAATATGTTTGGGTTAGCGTAGTTAACGCTGATAACGATATTGATAAAGTTAAGTATGCCCTTAGTGATAATTTTTCAGCTGGAACTTATAGCCGAGAAAAACTTAAAGAATTAATAAATGCTGAACAGGGCAATTTATTTTCTGATTATGAACTTGAATTTGGGGGCAAACAAGGCATAGATGAATTTATTGCTTCTATTGAAAAAACAGAAACGGAAATAAAAATGGAAGCAGTAACAAAACAACTAAAAGAAATAGGTATTGACGAGGAAATTATTGAAGATATTAGAGCTATGTCAAACCTTGAAGAAACAGAGTTTAAGCAAGAAAAGATTTTAGGAACTGGTGCTATCCAATTTAAAGACAGAAAGATTTTTGTTCTTAAGTTAGTTTTCGGCGATGAAAATGAAGAACTTTATAACGAACTTTCAAAAGAATTCAAAGTCGGAGCCGAAATCTTTAAAGAAGCTAATGGAAACTTATATCAAAGGCTTATAAACTTCTATGGTAGGGGAACTGGGGATGTTTTGGTTAAAACTATGCACTTACTTGCGAACTTGCCAACTAAAAAAATTGAAGAACTAAAATTAGAAGTTGAAAATAAAATTAAACAAGAAGAAGAAGATATAAAAATATACCAAGAAAAAAATGAAGACACATTTAGTGGCGGAATGTTAATTAAATAAAACTATGAAATATCAAAAATCATACAACAGTCCAAGATTAAATGGACAATTCCCATTTTGTTCGTTTCCTTTCGCTTTAGATACATACAGCGGTTGCACTCATCTTTGTAAATATTGTTTTAGTTATACCAATTACCTGATAAACTGCTCCACCAAGGGAAATGATAAGGACTTCTTTGCTATGGCTAAAACCATAAACATAAAAAATCTTGAAAGGGCGTTTGAAGAAGAAAGAACAAAAGACAGCAAGCAAATCAAAATATACCGCAAACTAATTAAACAAAGAGTTCCAATGCACTGGGGCGGTATTAGCGACCCTTTTAGTGAATACGAATTACTTAGCGATGAAAAAGTTAGCTTAGAATGCCTAAAACTATTCAATAAACACCAATACCCAATAATTATGTCAACCAAAAGCAAATGGTTGCATAAGCATCCTGAATACTTAAAAGAAATGCAAGAAAACAAAAACTTCATTTTTCAAGTTAGTTTAATCTCTTTTAACGAAAAAATGAAACAAATAGAGCCTGGAACTACTGTTGAAGACAGGTTAGAATTAATAAAAATAATGGCAAAAACAAATAGAGTTGTTGTTCGCTGTCAGCCTTTTATCCCAAACTTAGATACAGATGAAGAAATTGAACACTTCTTAAAAACATTGTCAGAATTAGGGGTTAGTGCTGTTACAATAGAATTCTTAAAGATTTCAGCATTCCAAACTAAAGAAGTAAAACAAGTTATGAACGAATTATCAGAAGCACTAGGATATGATGTTTTAAGGTTTTATAGGTTTAAAGGTCAAAAGGCTGGAACTGATTTTGAGTTAAGATTTAGTTATAAGGCTCCAATATTGCTTAAGTTTAGAGATTTATGCCATAAATATAATATGGAGTTTTATTCCGCTGAAAATTCAATGAGAGAATACGGAGATGGTCATTCTTGTTGCGGAGTTCCTAAGGAATATCCTGGATTTGAAAACAGAATGGAAGCTCAAAACTCTAATGCTATATTTAAAGCTAGAGAAAATGGAAGAGTTTATTACAAAGATGTTTTCGGAAATATGAAAGACAGCGACAAGGCGTTCTTAGAAGAAGAAATCGGACCTTGGTTAAATTTAGGAAGCACTGAAGGTCACTTGCGTTCTGAAGGAAAAACATTTTTAGATAAAGCATCGCAAATTTGGGATAATCCTTCAAGCCCAAATAACCCTGCCCAATTCTTTAAAAATCTTGAAATTGACGGATTGGATGAAGACGGTCATATTATTTATAAGTATGTGAAGTCAGAAGGCTCTTGCAGTGGTTGTCCTTACGCCAAAGGTTGTATGGGTTAGCAAACTATGCTTTGCTTTGTGGTGGCTAAAACAACTAGGTAGAAAACAACGATAAGGACTGAATACAAATATGAAATTAATACAAAACAACACGCCGATAGAAAAATACAAAATACAGGGTAGGGATATTTTTGTTAAAAGAGAAGATTTATCATCTTTACCGCCCTGCCCTGCACTTGCTAAATTAAGGGGTGTTTATAAAAGGCTTGTAAAACTTAAAGAACAAGGAGTAAAGAAAGTCGGAGTTTTTGATACTAGGGTTTCAAAATCAGGACTTGGTTGTTCAGCGATAGCAAATGAATTGGGAGATTTAGAAATAACCAATTTCTATCCTCACTTAATTTCTTATACAGATATACCAGAACAGCAAAAGAAAGTTATAGAGCTTGGTCATAAGATTTATGGAATGAAAGGTGGCAGAACAGCTGTTCTTTATTCTCAGGCAAAAAAGATTTGCAAAGAAAATGGTTTAGAAATGATGCCACTCGGTTTAGTTGTTGAAGAAAGCGTTAATGGTGTTATTGAAGAATGTAATACAATTCCATTTACTCCAGATAACATAATTGTTTCTGTAGGTTCAGGAATGATGCTTGCAGGTATTTCTATTGCTATGTCTGGAAAGGTTAAAAGAATAATTGGAATATCTGCAGGTATGTCGCCATCAAGACAAAGAAAAAGAATTAGCGATTTGCTCGGTATAGATTTACCCAGCAATGTTGAAATAATAAAATCAGAAAAAGGTTATTATGAGCCTGAAGAAATAGATTGCCCATTTCCTAGCAGTATATGGTATGACCGCAAAGCGTTTCGCTGGATGGTTGAGAACTTTAATAATTTAGATGGTAGTATTTTATTTTGGAATATAGGTAATTAATATAAAATATATGGGAAAATGGTCAAAAAAAGCAAAAGAAAAAATGAAAATAAGACAAATGGGGAAAGGAAATCATAACTACAAAAATGGCAGATGTTCTCTAGCTGAGGGGTATGTTGGTTTATTATTGCCAGAGCATCCAAACGCTCGTGGAAATTATTATCCAGAACATCGTTATATTGTTGAAAAAAAGATTGGCAGATTATTAGAAAAAACTGAAGTAATCCATCATATAAACGAAATAATAGATGACAACAGAATAGAAAATCTTTATTTATTTAAAAACTCAAAAGAACATAGCAGATATCACGCTTTGGTTTATTGGAGAAAAATACCAAACATAGTTAAATCTAATTTGATATGAATGAAATAAAATCAATAAAAAGAAACGACCCAGCTTGCTCAGGAATAAAATGGATTTTGTATCCTGGACTTTATGCTGTATTAGTTCATAAGTATTTATCAAACAAGCTTCATAAAATTGGTTTCAAATTTCTAGCTAGGTTTTGTTCTCAGATTATGAGATTTTTAACAGGTGTAGAAATACATCCTGGAGCAAAAATTGGAGATGGATTATTTATTGACCACGCTATGTGCGTTGTTGTTGGAGAAACAGCTATAATAGGAAATGATTGTATTTTATATCACAATACAACTCTCGGAGGAACTGGAAACGAAAAAGGAGATAGGCATCCAAAATTAGGAAACAATGTTATGGTTGGCTCTGGTGCAGTTGTTTTAGGAAATATAAAAATTGGAAACAATGTTAAGATTGGTGCTAATGCAATAGTTACAAAAGAAATACCTTCAAACAGCACTGTTATTCTTTGTAATAAAGTTTTAGAAAAAAAATAAAAAAAGTTTTTTTTAATTTTTATTTTAATGGTCGGTGGACAACTTTTTTTGCCCTGCATTTGCAATGGTTTTAAAGGGCTTGCCTTTTTTAAAAAAATACGCTATACTTAAGTTGTAAGGTTGAGAAAAGAAAAGTTGCGGTTCATAACCAATACCATTTTCAACCAAGCAATTTAAAAATATCCTGAAGTCTTTGCCCCAGCTTGACTTTGGGAGAAAACATTCTATTTCAATTTTCACTGGTTAACAGGGATATTGAAAAAACGAATTTGTTAAAGCTCAAATTCACTGGCTTAGGCAGGAATGTTTAAAAGAGATTAATTTCTCTTAATCCTTAACATTAAGGCAAACCAAAAATCTTAATTTTATAAAAATATAGACGCCGAAACAAAAGCTTAATTCTCGTTCTACCTTAGTTGTTTAGTTAAGGGAACAATTAAGGTAGGCTCGTAAATCTAATAAATAACAAAAATATGGAAAAACTATTTTTAAGCCCTAACGAAACAATAAATGAGTTAGGCACAAAAGAAGAATTTGAAAAAACAGTTTGCCCTGAATGTCATAGAGTTTTCTCTCCTGTTGATAATAGGGATTGTAAAACTTGTTTAATGCAAGAAGCTGAAAATAGATTTGGAAAGTTTGATGAAGATGGCGATGATTTACTAGAAGATAAATTAAGAGCAGAATACCAAGAAGAAATGGCTAGCGATGAAGATGAAGAGATAAAAGAAATGCTAGAAGAAAATGGTTTAGATGAAAATGATATTTAATAAACTAAAAATAATTGTGTCCAGTGGTAGGCAGAAAGTTGATTAAGCAATGATTTAATTGCTGAAAGGGTTAAACCAAATCAACAAAGAATAGTTTCACAATTTCTATTCTGTCTGCCACTGGGAGTTAAAAAAATGAAAAACTATAAAATACAAAATTATCGTATCTATAATATGAAAAGATACAAACCTAGCTTTTGGGATAGAAGCGTTCACCCATTTTGGTTCTATGTAGTATTCCTTTCAACAATTTTCCTTTTAGCTTTAATTTTAATAGTATGATTAATTTACAAATTAAAGTTGAACATTGCTTGGCTAAATACCCTGATACAAGAAATAGCGACATACTTTTAACTAGGGCTGTTTGGTGGGAGTATCATAATTCAAGTATATTTGAACATAACGGAAGAAAAGCAGTGCACCTAGACGACTTGATGGACTTACCTCGTGAAGACCACATAAAGCGTTTAAGGGCGAAGCTTAATGAAGCTGGTAAATATTTACCAACAGATGAAAAGGTTATTAAGCAAAGAAGATTATTAGAAAAAGTATGGCATCAAGAAATGTCGCCATCAAATCCCAGCAAGGGATAATATAAATTATATGGAATTACAAATCAACGCTACAACTAAAATAGCCTATCAAGGCAAAAACCAAGATGAGCTTTTAACAGCGAAAGAAGATAATCAATTCAAATCAAACGAATGGTTAACTTTCCTTCAAGCTAAACAAATCGGCTTAAGAGTTAAGAAAGGTGAAAAGTCAACAGCTTCAGTGTTTAGGGGTTTTGGAACTATTACAGAAAAAGATAAAAATGGAAAAACCGAAGAACGCTCAGCCCCACTTGGATTTGCTCACTTATTTAATTTAGACCAAACTGAAAAAATTAAAAAATAAATAATATTAATTTTAAAAATATGCCTAGAGTTCATACAGTTAAAAAAGCTAGAAAAGATTATCCTAACTATGGGATTAAAAAAGGTGAAACTTATTACCACTGGTCATTCAACTATGGTCCAACAGTTAAGTCTAAGATTTATCCAAAGCAATCTCAACTTACTCAATCAGATTTTTTACAACAGGTTTATGCTTTACAAGAAAGACTTGAAGAAATAAGCACAGATAGTTCTAATTTAGAAAATGCTAGATGCGAGAGAGATGACATTGTTTCAGAGTTAAGAAGCTTAGCTGAAGAATGTGAAGAGAGAAGAGACAATATGCCCGAGAGCCTTCAGGATGCCCCAAGCGGTCAAACACTTGAAAGCCGAGTAGACAGCTGCAACGAAATGGCAGACGAACTTGAGAGCATTGACTTAGATATTGAATTAGAAGAGTCGGATGACGAAGAAGAACAAGAAAGCAATCAAGAAGATTTTGATAATAATGCTACAAGTGCTTTAGAAGAATTAACAGGAATTAGTTATAACGGAGAATAATTTATTATAAAATATATGGAAAACAAAAAAAATGAGATTGCTGTTTACAAAGAAGAAATTAGAAACTTAACAGCTGACCCTCAAATATTAAATAACCTTTTGCAAATTACATTCAATGGGTTAAAACCAGAACAAGCTATGACTGCTATGCTTGAAGGAAGAATGACTGGCTTCACATTGCAAAACTTTTTACAAAAAGATGTTTATGCAATACCGTTTAAAGCTGGTTATAGTTTAGTCACTTCAATTGATTACGCTAGAAAAATTGGTCAAAAGGGCGGAGTTGTTGGGGTTTCTTCACCTAAGTATGTTGAGGAAGATGGCAAAATAGTTTCTTGCGAAATTACAGTTAAAAAGAAAAGCGATGAAACCATAGGAGAGTTCTCTGCCTTAGTTTTCTTTGATGAATACTACAAGTCAAACCAATACAAAAACAGCCTTTGGGATACCAAGCCAAGAACTATGATTGCCAAAGTAGCTGAAATGCACGCTTTAAGAAAAGCTTGCCCTGAAGAACTCAAGAAAGCCTATATTGAAGAAGAATACCAAAGAGATGTCCAACTTGTTCAAGAAGAAAAAGAAAACAAAGAAGAAAATACCATCGCCTGGAAAGACAAAATGACCGCTTGTAAAACTCTTGAAGAATTAGGCAAGGTTTGGTCTGATATGCCTGGAAGCTTAAAGTCTGAAAAAATGGTTGTAGAATACAAGGAAGAATTAAAAAATAAACTAACCCCAGAAACTATTGAAGGGGAAATTGAATAATATGAAGATTAAAAAATTTGATAATGAATTCTCCTGGAAAGAAGCAAGAAAAACAAAAATTACAGGAAGCAGGTTGGGAAGTATAGTTGTATTAAGGGGAACAGGAAAAAAGATTGGCTTTTATGAATTGATTGCAGAAAGGCTTGCAATACCTCGCCCTGAAGGAGAAAATAAAATGGAGCGTGGGCACGAACTTGAGCCTATAGCAATTGAACTTGCTGAAAAAGAATTAGGAAAAACATTTAACAAAGAATTAGTTATTTGGGAAAGAGATGAAGAAGCCTGTATTGCAATTTCCCCAGACGCTTTTCTTGATAATTTGAAAGAAGCTATTGAAGTTAAATGCTTGGGTTCAGCAAAACAAATTAAAGCTATTATTGAAAACCAACCAGAAGATGAATATAAATGGCAGTATCTTCAATATTTTATAGTTAACGATAATCTTGAAAAGTTGCACGTAGTTATGTATGACCCTAGTTTTGTTGAAAGCCTGCAATACAAAAGGTTTGAAATAACTAGAGAAGAATTAAAAGAAGATATTGAAAAATACCTTGAATACCAAAGAAAAGAGTTAGAAGAAGTAAATAAAATAGTTAATAAATTAAGTTTTTAAATCTATGTCTATGCAATTTGAAAAGTTCAATGTGTCAAAACCTCGTGAAGAGCAAGGAAAAAATGGAGAAACAAAAACATTTTGGGATAATGTCGGAACAGTCACTGTTTTTACAAAAGAAGATGGCTCAAAAAGCGGTATTTTAGAGCTATTAGCCTTTGATAGAAAAACATTAAGATTAAATTTGTTCCAAAGAAAACAAGAAGGAAATTATTCCAAAGCTGCACCAAAAAATGATTATTCTCAGCCTGCACCTCAAGACGATTACTCTCAACCAGAAACTGAAGATGAAATTAAAGTAGAAAATATTCCATTCTAATATGGAAGACTTTTCAAAAGAAACTCAAATAAAAAAGTTCAGGAAAAGAAAAACAGATAACCAGAAACTTGAAGAAGAATGCAGATTGCTTTGGAGAAATCTAGTTTACATAAGGGCTAATTTTAAATGTGAATATCCAAATTGCGGTTTTCGTTGGTCTAAATTAGATGCACATCACTATTATTCTAAAGGTGCTTATCCTCATTTAAGATTTGATTTGCAAAATGGTATGGCTCTTTGCTCTAAACACCATACAGCAGGTTTTAGCAGGGAGTCAGCCCATAGCGACCCATTATTTAGAGAAAAAGTTTTAGGGAAAATTGAAGGCTTTAAAGCAATTAGAACAGAAGATTGGGATAAAAGGTTAATGGTTAAAGCAGGTGTAACAAGCCACAAACTGGATTTAAAACTTGAGAAATTATATCTTATAGAAGAACTAACAAAATACAAAAAAGAATACGATGAAATGCCAGACTACATACAAGATTTAATGAATAAATATATATGAACAAAATTAGAAATGACAAAATAATAGAACTTTATTTAACTGGCGATTTTAAGATAATTGAATTAGCAAGAATGTATAAATTAAGTTCTGAAAGAGTTCGTCAATTAATAGTTAGAGAAATAGGAAAATCAAAATTTGATGAAGTTAAACAGATGAAAAAAGAAAGAACTGCAGAACGCTGGAAAGAAAATTATTTAGCTGGATTAAAATAATATGATAGTTCCAATACATAAAGCTAAAATAAAAGATTGCCAAGTTGTTTTTGAAGATAGAGAAAAATATGAAAATTGGCTTTTTCAATTAAACGAAAATGATGTTGAGGTTATAGTTCGCAAACCAAAGAAAATTAGAAGCCAAAGGCAAAACAGGTATTACTGGGGCGTTGTATTAAAACTTATAGCAGAAGCCACTGGTGAGGAAATTGAGGACTTACACAACCATTTCTCGTTTAAATATCTAGGAACGACTGGTAAATCTGGTAAATTGATTTCAAGAAAGTCAACAGCACTTTTAACTACAGCTGAATTCACAGAATATATTGAAAAAATAATTAGGTGGGGCGGTATGTTTTTAAACATAACTTTCCCTGAACCAGAAAGTATTGATTTAGATTTTTTGGTTTGGTAAATATTAAACAGTAGTCTTTTAACAGGGGGAATTGATAAGGGATAAGACCAAGTAGTTTGTGCTTAATTTGACAATATTTTCTAACCGCCAATATTGTCGCCAGACGGTTTAGCATAAGTGAAAGGCAAACTTATCTTTCCCTGTTAGGAGATTACAAGAAGTTGTTTTTTAAGGCAGGGGGCTTAAATAAGGTTAGTTAAAGATAAGATAAAGGCTAACTGGAAATGGTTTCAAAAACCACCCCCAACCTTAGCAAATAACAAGAGTTGTTTTTTAACACATACAAACTATCCTATGTAATATAAGGGGTTAGAAGTCTGCAGGCAAGAGTTTCCCCTTAAAGTGAGTTAACGCACAAACTCTTACATACATAGGTTTTATTACATAGTCCGACATCTGCTGTTGTTGGATAATGCCAGCCCATCGCAAGCTTTAAGTTTTGGGTCTATAAAATATGATAGTTTGTAGTTGTTAGCAAATAACCACACACTAAATAATTAAGAGGAAAATATATGACAAGAGAACAATTTAACGACTATCCATTTTCAATAAAAACAGTTTTTACTATTAATGGGAGTAAAGATGTTATATCTGTTTTAAGTGTTGACTTTGTAAACAGAACTATCAACAATATTCCGATTGTAGCTATAAATCTTGTTTATCAAGCTTATTAATAATAAAACAAATCCAGCCATCTTTAAGAGCTGGGGTAATGGGAAATGTATGAAAACTTTTGAAGAAACATTAATGTCAACTCTAATAGAGCAATTAATTAGAGGTTATCAAATACAAGACCAATATGGAAGTGTAAGGACAGAACTTTCTCCGCTTCAGTCAATAGTAAATAAATATATTGAAGATAATAAGTCTAAAGTAGCATTAGAGTTATCAAAGACTTTAGATAAAAAAGAATATCTCAGTGAGGCAATTAAAGAAAAAATTGATAATGACTTCAAAAATGAGTATTCAAGAAAAAGATATGAAGAACTTTTCTTGTCTGGGATAAAAGATAAAATTGAGCAAGAAATAGTTAAGGATTTAAAGGTTTTATTGGAAGGCAAAAAAATAACAGTTGAGATTAACTAATTCCCCCCCCCCAATCAAACAGGGATTAAATAATAAGATATAAAGATATGAAGTTAACCGAACTAAATCCAAGATTTATAGGTAGTGGTGGAAAAAATGTATTTAATACGGATGGCTCACCATCTGAATTAAGGGAGGGGGTTGCTTTAGTCTTTAATTGTCCGTGTGGTAAAGAACACGAAGAACATAATAAAGAATGCGTTGTTATGTTTAATAACCCATTGGACGGAGGCAAACCATATCCCAATCATATTTATTGGCAAAGAACTGGAGAAACTTTTGAAAATCTAACTTTAACTCCGTCTATTTTAAGGAGCAAAGAAAGAGGCGGTTGTGGTTGGCACGGATTTATAACAAATGGAGAAATAATAACAGCTTAAAATGAAAACTAAGGACTTTTATTTTAATAACTAACTCCCCACTATAAGTTAATACTTAGGGGGATAATATGTATGGAAAAAACAATTATAAATATCAAGCTGATAGACCTTGGTAGGAATAAAATCAATAAAAAGGTAGAAATAGAATGCTCTAAGGGCTTATATAACGATAGCATAGAAGATACTTTAGCTGAAATTTCTAGCCATTATCTTCTTAGTAGTTCTATAGAAGTAGAGCCAACAGAAAGAAAAAACTTCTATTCGGTGTTTGCTGGGTTTCAAAAAGTAGGAGAAATAGAAGTTCTTGATGACTATATAATTTCAGAAAATGGAAAAGTAACATTATTAAAAATTACTAACCCAGTATAATACTGGAGAAATGTATATGAAAGGAAAATGCGAACACAACTGGCATATAATATCTATTTGGGGAGTTAAAACATTTTTCGCACGCAGATATTGTAAAAAATGTGAAAGAACGGAGGAATCAATAATTACTTTTAATAAATGGTCAGAAAGCAATAAATATGAATAATATGCCACTATCTAACAAGAAGACACAATAGGAGGAGAGATTTAATAAATTAATTAGATAGTGTATGAGTATAAGATGGCGTAAAACTGGAGAGCTATTATGTGGTGCTAAAAGCGAACCAATGGATGGAGATTGTTATATAGATGATAGACTTCATTACGAACTTTCAGTAGAACAAAAATGTATTTGTCCCGATAAAGACGAAGAAAAAAATGGTTTATGGCATTGGGTTCACGGTTCTAAGGGGGTATTTATTAGAAAGGGAATTTAAGCCAAATTTATGAATAAAGAATTAGAAGAATTTATTTTATCGGTTATTAAAGAATTTACTCCTATTATGTTTTTAGAGAGAAACTCTATTAATGTTAAATATGACAAAGAAGTTAACTATTTAGAGTGCGGACTTCATTATCCGTATTTAGATACTTCTATTATTTATAATAATAAAGTGGTCAAATCATTTCTTAAAAATGAATTAAAAGATTTACGTTATCAAATAGTCCACGAACTTTGCCACATAATTACAGACCCACTTTATACAAAGGCGACATACAGATATCTTGGAAAAAACGAACTAGAGGATGAGCGAGAACATTTGACAGATTTAATAAGTAAAATCGTATTAAATATTAATCATTATGCCACAACCAACAACAAATAACTTAGAGGGGTTAGCTTACAAATACGCCAATGACAACGGTAGCTTCCACACAGAAAACCCCGTTAGTCTCAAAACTGAGATGATTGAAAGAGAGCTAAAACAACTCATCTCTGACCTCCGCAAACACGATGAGGAGGAGTTGATTAAGATGTTGCCAGAACCTAGAGAAGTTTATCATAATAAAGGTTCGGAGGAGTTTGAGAGTGCCTACGCCTATAACTCTGCTCTTGATGAAGTTAAGCAACTAATTAAAGACTACTATAATAAATAAAACTATGTTAAAAACAGCCGAGTGCGTAACACCAAAGCATCCTGATAAGGTTTGCGACCAAATTAGTGATGCAATTTTAGATGCTTGCTTAGAACAAGACAAAGATAGCCGAGTAGCTATTGAAACTATGGGCGGTCACAATTTAATAACAATCACTGGAGAACTTACAACAAAGGCTTACGTCAATGTTCCTGAAATAGTTCGCAGCATTGTTGGAGATAGGTATGGCATACAAACGAATATTGTTAAACAAAGTCCAGAGATTTCAAGCGGAGTTGATACAGGTGGTGCAGGTGACCAAGGTATAATGGTTGGATACGCTTGCAGAGAAAATGAAGAAATGATACCGCAAGAACTATATTTAGCAAGAAGCTTGGCTAAATATATTTACGAAAAACATCAAGAAGATGGAAAAACCCAGATTACTTTAGATAAAGATATGGTAATAACTGATGTTGTTGCAAGTTTTTGCAATGTTGATAATGAAACTTTAACAAAATTAATTTTAGAATGGTTATCTGGAAAAAAGTTTTTACATCAAGAAATGTCAATTTATGCTAATCCAGCAGGCGATTGGAGCCAAGGCGGGTTTGATGCAGATACAGGTTTAACTGGTCGCAAATTAGCTGTTGATAATTATGGACCTCAAATTCCAATCGGCGGAGGGGCATTTTCAGGGAAAGATGCAAGCAAGGTTGACAGAAGCGGTGCATATATGGCTCGTAAAATTGCCGTTGATTATCTTAAAAAGTTTTCCGAAGCTTCCGAAGTTATTGTTAAATTAGCTTACTCAATAGGTATTCCTGAACCTGTTATGGCAACAGCTTCTGTTAGAAAACTTGACAAATGGTTTGAAATGGAAATTAAAGAATATGACCTTACTCCAAAAGGTATAATTAAATCTTTAAAACTAAAAAACCCCATATATCAGAAAACTGCTGAATGGGGTCATTTTGGAAATGGGTTTATTTGGGATAACTAATTGCTCCAAAACACGTGATTTCCTATTACAATATCTTTACTTTTATCTCTTTTATTAAAGCCTGACAATTCTTTTCCCCTTTCAGTTGTTATTGATGGGTTTAAGTAATTCATATTACCAATGATTAAGTCTTCCAACTCACCTTTATCGTATTTTTCAAGAAGCGATTTGATAAATTCAGTCGCTTCTTTTATTGCAGGCGAAGCATCGCTTTTTCCCCTTAAGTAATCTAGTGTTTGTTTGTAATTTGGGTCATTAACGCTGAAAGCATTATATTGAGCACCATTTCCGCTTGAAACAACTTCAAATAAATTTCCACCCCTGTAACCTTTTTCCGCCCTACTAACTATATTGTTTAAAATAGCTTGCATTCCTAATTCCCCCTCGCCAATTCCTTCGCCAATAATAGTAGCTATTACTTTATTTCTTTGGTCATCGCTTATTTGATTTGTAATAGGTCTTGCAGGCTCTACAATGGCTGCAGGCAACTCTTTGTTCAATACTGGTTGCATTGTAGGTTCTTGTGTTTTAAGAACATTAGAAGGCAATATTCTTGTTATAAGTGGAAGTTTTTTTTCTTTAACTATTTCTTTTTTAGGTTCTTCTTTTTTAATTAGATTAGTCCAAAGATTTTTTAATTTAGGCAAAATTGAATTATCCTTTTCTTCTTTTTTGGCACTAACAAAAAGTGGCTGGTCTTTATTTGACTGCTTAGGTAAAAATGGATTTGGTAAATTATAATTCATACTATTCAAAAATCAAAGGAAAAAGAACAACGCAAATTCCAATTAAAATTCCGTCAAACATATTATTTTTGATTAATTATAGGTTGAATTAATTTAGGTGAAGATTGTAATAATGGCAAGATGGTTTTTTCTCCAACTTTTCCAGCTTGGTATAAACCTTGAGCAACTCCAGTTAAACTAGCTGGCATTTGGAAAGCCCTATATGCAGCCATAGCTCCCAATGCTGGACCTGTTAAACCAGTAGCTATACCGCCACCACCTAAAATTGCATCTGTTAAACTAAGGACATTCTTATTCCCACGCCTTACAGCGTCATCAACAAGAGCATCAAATGCTTTAATAAATATTCTTTCTTCATTCATTAAATCACCTAACCCAGCATCTGATAATTTAGACCTTAACTGGTCTGCTGCAACTTTATATTCTTCTTGCTTTGGGGCTAATTTTGTATCAAGTTTAAAAGATGAAGTATTTCTCATTTTGTCTAAAAATCTTCTTATGTTCAACGCTAAGTCCATTGGTATTTCATTTTTATAAGATTTCAATTCAGATACTAATCCAGAAGCTTCTTTTGCCCTTTGGGAAAAAATACTCCCTTTAAAATACTTATTTATAGTTTCAATTAAATTAACATAAGCATTCTTATTGTCAATTTTTATTACTCTTGGCACGCCTGCTGGGGCTTCTTTAATAAAGTTTTGAACAGCTTTTTCTAAACCATCTAATTTATTCAAAGAATATACAGCCATATTTTCAGCACTTCCGAACACTTTTCTTTCTAATAATTCTTGTGCTAATGTTGGATTAATTTCTTTACCATTTGCGACTGTTCTAAAATAAGCTGCAATATCATCTTTGGCGACTTTAAACATTGAATTGTATAATTTTTCTGGTAATAATTTTGTAACAGCACTTCCAACTTTAGTTAATGTTCCAATTACAGGAACTGCTGCAGCACCAAGAATACCAGCTTGTTTTACTTCTTCTTTATCTTCGCCCATTAAAGCTGTTTTTATCGCTAAATCTGAACCGCTTGCTATCATCTTTGAAGAAAGCCCTAATAATTTAGCTAAAATACCTCCTGATGCTATTTTTGTTCCAATTTTAGTTGCAAGTTTTACACCTGCCTTTTCAAGCCCAGTTGGAGTTAAATATTGAACAGTCTGACCAAAAACCTCTCCAGCTTTTTCTGTTTTTGTTTCACCTTTTCTTATTAGTCCTTCTGGCAAAAGTTTTTCTGCTGAAGTTTTTTCATCAAACTTTGCTCCAAATAATTTTAATGGGGCTTGTAACATTTTTTCTCCAAGATTTGAAACTTCTCCTAATGTTCTCCAAATAGAGCGACCTGCCTGTGAACCAAATTCTCCAACTTTATCTATAAAATCAGGCTCTTTTTGAGGAGTCATTGTTTGGCTTGCTTGACCTGTTATAGTCATTGGCTGTTTATATTTAGTTTCCAATTCCACTTGTATAGGGTCTATCGTATTTTGTGGAGTTCCGTATTTTTTTTGTAATTCTAATTCTATTTTGTCCATATTTTTATTATATTAAACTTCTAAACCCTGTCATTTTTGATATAGGAATTGTATGAGTTTTTATTTTTTCATCTTTACCCCAGTTGGAGTCTTTAACTATTGCCTTATCTCCTTCAATCCCAATTATAACCCCAGTATGACCATAGGGTTCATATTCTCCTGTCAAAGGCATAACGAAAACCATTCCAGGTTCTGGCCATTTTATATTTGGGTCCATTTTTTGTAATTTAGACTCATAACTATCTCCAACGCCTAATCCAGTCAAATTATTAACAAATCTTCCGCATTGACCTCCCTTTTCTCCGTCTGGAATAGAAGCTATTGAAGTGGCTAATTCCGTGTCGCCACCAACCGAATTAAAACTGTATTTATCTATTAAGGCTTGTATTTCTTCATCTGGAGCATTTGGATAAAGTTCTTTGTAATAATTAAAGCCTTTTATATCAGTTGTTGTTTCTGACTCTTCTAATAACCTTAAAACATCTGGCGTCACTATATTTTCAAGATTTAAGCCATAATTATCCGCTTGAGTTTTTAATCTTTTGGCGAAGTTAAGCTGTTCTGACTCATACCCATTTAATAATTTTTGAGACAAGTCATAGAAATTCTTTAATTCAGCTTGGGTTACACCTGCACCACCTCTTTCAAGTTTCTCTACTGTTCCTTGCATTCTTTGTAAAATTGATTGACCGTCACCACTTCTTGCATATTCAGACTCACGAACAACAGAAGTTGGGTCTAGCAATTTCTGGAAAGTAACGAGAACAGCTTGAGATGGGGCATTGTTGCTTGTTCCGTCTAAACCAGCTTGGACTGCTGCATTATAGCCCTCTTCCATAATACCAATTTGTCTTTGTGCACTTCTAGTATCTTTAACTAAAGATTCAAATTGTTTTGATAAATCTATTTCCGCCCTTATTTTTTCAACACCAGTTAAAACAGATTTAGGGCTTATACCCATCGCTGCAGCTTGACCCTTTGTGGTTCCATATGGAACATTTAACGCTGCAGCTTCAGTTGGCGATAATAATTTATTAGAGTCTTCATCTGTAACCCTTAATTTATCATAATCTAAAGATTGAAGTATAGCATCTCTTGTTTTGTCGTTAACCTTTGCCAAATAAGTATTTATATTGCTTGGGTCGGCTTCAATTAACTTTTTATAGTTTTCAATTACACTTTCAGGTGCAACCATTTTAGCTGCATAATCTTGGCTTATAGCCATTACTTTTTCATAAACACTTTCAAAATTAGCTGTTGCTTGTTGTGCTTTATTTAACTGATATGAAACTTCATCAAATTCAGGTTGTAATGCTGTTATATTCCCAGAACGAATTGAAGCCTGTTGTTCTGGGCTGAATGTTCTTAAATCTTCAGGAGTAATTTCTGATTGTTTCCCTATAGCAGTCATTTGTAAGGCTCTTTTTTTCTTTTCTAAATCCGCAGTATTTACTCCTTGAAACTTTAATAAAGCATCTCTTGTCAAAAGATTAAAAATATCAGCTTCTTCTGTTGGTTCAGGAACTCCTGCAGGAACAAGTGAAGGAGTTGTTGGCAGATTTGTTTGAGTTTCTAAGCCAGTATTAGCACCTGCAGTATTTGTTTTTGGAGTGTATCCATATTTATCTTGAGCATACTGAACATTTGCCAAATCAGTTGGGTTTCCTCTTGAATAAGCCATATCTAAATCTCCAACATTTTTATTGTCTTCAGTTAGATAAGTGCCATCTATTTGTCTTGTGAGTTTTGCCATATATTTTTTATTATAATTGACTAGTATTTAATATTCTTTGTTGGCGATAAGCTTCTTCAAGTTCGCTAGTTCTGCCTTTTATATTTGTTGTTCTTTCTTTTTGTAAACTTCCAACTAATCCACCTTGAGGAGTATAGAGATTTCTTAAGCCTGCTTCAGTAAAACCTTGTTTGCTAACATTGTAATTTTCTAAACTTGGCATAGAAACACCACTTAAAACATCGCTTCCTAATGTTCTTTCTGTCTGTTTGTAGGCATCTTCTGCTAATCTTGAAACTTTTAAAGCGTTTTCATCTATTAAGTCCTGTTGACCTTGTATATTTGTTTTTTCTCTAACAGCTCTTTCGCTGCCATAAGTTAAACCTGCTTGAGCTTCTGACTCAGCTGCAGCTGCAAGATTTCTTTTAAATGGCTCTTCAGCACTTCTTACTCCTTTGCTAAAATCTTCTTTTAACCTTGAAATAGAGGTTTCTAAATCCTTTTTATAATTATTAATTTGTTCCTGATAATAGGGGTCTAATTCTGAAGTAGCTTGATTTGTAAATTCTTGTATTTTTTCAGGTGTAATTTCAATATTTGGATTAATAACCTTACCAGCTTCAATCGTTTTGCCTAGTGATTGCATCATTTGCAAATAAGCCATTTGTAGAGTTGGAGACATTTTAGAAAATTGTGATTTTATATTTTCATCTTGAAATTGCTCTGTTAAAAATGGGTCGCTATTTATTATATTATCATATGCTGAAAAATCTTGAGCTGGAGTTTCTTCTGTAATTTCTGGTTGAATAGGTTGAGTAATATTAGAAACATTGCCAGCAAAAGGACTTCTTGCTTGACCTAAAATAATATTTGAAGCATCTTTTACTGTTCTCCCAGCAAATTTATCAAGTTCTGCTTGAGTGGCATTTCTGTTGTAAGCTTCTTTATACAAAGCATTAATATAATTAACATTAGCAACGGCATTTGGATTAGCAGTTGCTATATTTGTGTTTTGCAAATTAGATTTATTTGGGGTTTGATTATTTAATGTTTCGTTTGTTTTTTGTTCATTATAAGTTTGAGCCCAGCCCTGATTTAAAAGCATAGCTTTAATTGGGCTAGTTTCTTCTATATTCATTGTTTGACCGTCTGGTTTTTTCATCGTTATTAATGCCATATTATTTATTTTTTAATTTTATTTTATCCTTATATTGTTGTTTCTTTTCAGCATCTTTTTCTTCTTCAACTTTAATTCTATTTTCTTCAGCATATTTATCGTGCCTTATAGCTGTTATAATATATGAAAATTTGCCATCTTTTTCTCCAGCAAAAATAACTTTTCCATTAATCATTTCTTCTTTCACCCATAAATTATTTTGCTGACCAATACTTGTTAATTGGTAGCTATAATCATCTTTTATTTCTCCGTTTAAAGGACTAAACCAATCTGGCATATTTATTTCACATTCTCCTTCTAATATTTGCCCATTTCCTCTATAAATATTTAACATATCTGGACTTTCTACAAAGGAATGGTTAAGCCAGTGAGTTTCTGGTTTTAATGGATGGTCAATAGTGAAAGAACCAGCAGACTTACTTAAAGTTCCACCAACATATAAACCAGTATTTATTTCTAAATTATTACTGGTATTCATTGTTATGTATTTTGTTGTATATCCTGATTTTGTTACTTGATAAGCATCAGAATAAACATTTGACCACATATAAGATGCTGTTCCGCAATTATAACTTCTTCCGCTACTTGGTTGAAAATGAGTATGAGTAGCTATTGCACTATTTTCATAATTTAAATAAGAAGTAGAAAAATTATAATTATTTGAATATATATTTGCCCAGTATTGCGAAGATAGTCCACAGTTTCCTTGTCCGCTCGTCAAAGGTGCTATACCTGCCCCAGATGAAACATCAAAATAAGTAGTTCCGCTATCTGTTTTAATTTTTATATTTCTATTGCTAACTGACTCAAGACCAAAATAACCATTTGTCGCACCTATTTTACCGTATGAAGTGCTACCATAATATACCAAAATATCCTGTCCGTGCATTGTTAAACCGCTAGAAGTCATTTTAATTCCAGTGTTAGCACTTGAACTTGTTTGAACTGTTCCGCTAGTAATAGTCCCACCAATAATTGTTAACGCTGGTGAAGAACCTCCTTTTAATTGAAATCCAGTAGCTGAACCATCCCAACCATAACTTTGGATATAGCCTGTTGTTCCAGCACTTCCCATTGTTAAAGTATTTACTATTGTGCTACTTGAAATATATTGAGCGTCTAAAGAAGAGCCTGAACTTGTGGTTAAAGAGCCAGTTATTGTTGCTGAAGTGCAAGTAAGATTTCCGCTTGTATCAATATAAAAGTTTTTAGCGTGTATTGAGGCATCTGAACCATTTGAATAAAGTGTCATATCACCAGCATTTGTTGTATATCCATTATGGTCTTCAGTCCCAGTATAAATAGATGTTGAGTTAACAGACCAACCGCCAATAGTAGCTGAAGTAAATTTAGCTACGCCATTCGCTAATATACTTGCAGGTGCAGTCGCATAACCAGTAGCAACATTAGTTCCCCACCAAGCGTTGCCATTTGTATCTATGTGAAAAGAAGAAACTGTTGTTGCGTCAGGTATATTTAAAGAACCAACATTAACTGTTCCAGAAAAAGTTCCTGTGGCACCTGTAATATCTCCCCTAAAATAACCACTTTCAAATTCAACTGAACCATCGGCATTAATAGTCCATCCAGAAACACCAGCTTCATAATTAAAACTTCTTATAAATCCATCACTAACTAATAAATCTCCAATTAATTCCCCTGATGATAAATTAGTGCTTTGAACTTCAGAACTAGGCATTAAAGATAGACTGCTTGGATAAATAACGGCATTGTCATCATTTTTGACAACATCATCTTTATTTAATAAATTGTTTACACCTAATTCCTCAAATGTCATAATTACTTGAACTTAATATTTCAAAACCTCTAAAAATTAATTTATTTCCAATTATATTTCCGTCTAACTTAAACTTTATCCTAACAAAATCTTTAGCTTGAACAATTAATGTTTGTGTTATATCATCTTTTAATTCTCCGATTGGGTGCCAAGTTTCTGTGCTTTCATCGTCTATTTTATAACTAACTTGAGCACCTTGGGCATTTTCAAATAAAGCAACGATTTCATCAATGTCTTTCTTATCTGATTTTGCGTTAGTAAAATAGTAAAATTGAGTTTCAGCGTTATAGAATATTGGCTCTCCATCATCACTTGTTCCTGAGTCAAATGTATAAACTTTTCCTAAACTGCTTCCGACAACATTAACAAGAGTTGTTCCGTTATCATATTTAGAAGCACTTCTAATTTCAAATGGATAACTTGATAAAGTCCAAAGCTGTTTTGATATTGTATATCTACAAACTATATTTGATAAAGAAACTCCATCTAATGTTATATCTCCTATTGACCAATAAATGTGGTCACCATCTTCCCAAGCACAAACATTCTCCCAGTTAGTTCTTGGTATTGCTTCAACTATATCAATAATTTTTTTACTGATATCTAATGGGGTTTCAGAATAATGATAAAAAGCCTTTGGAGAATGAAAGAATATTCCATCTTTTGTTTCAATTATACTTTCGTGGCTGTATGTTCCAACATTAATAAATGGGTCAGGGTCAGTAGAATTAACGCTGTAAACTCTATAAATATGATTTTTCTTAAATACTAAAAGGGCATTATTGCTTCTTTTTAATCCTGTAATTTTATCTCCATCTTGAGGACTTATCTGTATAAAACTTGTTCCACCGCTTATAGTTCCATCTGTATTTACAACATCAGTATAATAAAGTTTGTCATCAGAACTATCAGCTATCCATATCCTTGAACGATAATTTTCAATAAAATCTCCTGCAGGCAAATCTGCTACATTAACAGAACCAAAAGAACCGCCAGAATAAGAAGCACAAGCCTGATTTGCATTTCCGTTAACCATAAAAGTATAATCAACCAGAGATGTAAATCTTGCTTTGCTTGAAGCTGTTAATCCAGTTCTTCTTGCTGTCCAAGAAGTTCCGTTAAAATCATATACCGCTGTTCCAACTTTAGCTAATAATCTGTAAGTTGTTCCTGCATTGTTAATATGGTTGTGTAAGCCCAAAATTGGAGTTGTAGCAACGATTTCGCTTCCGACGATGGTTGTTCCATTTCTTGTCTGAAGAGCTCCTATTCGGTCAAAATCAAGGTTTACAGCTAAACTAAGACTGGCTGGCAAAGAAACTATCTCGTCTATTGCTGCAGGGCGTATAATTCCTTCAGTATAGTATGGTAATGGTATTTTTTGTAATTTTGCCATATTGTTATGGTAAGTCAATATTAATTCTTATCTTTTGTCCAAAATATTCTTTTTCAATTTGAGCATTTTTCATATCTAACCACTTTATATAATCTATATCATTTTTCCAATCTAAATCTTTATCTTTTTTCTGTTTTATCTTAAATCTTAAAAATGAAATAAATATGTTGTAAAATGGCTCGTCTAATTCGTCTGAGTCTGAATTAATATCAGTTATTTTCTTATAATAGTCAAGGAATACGCTTTCGCCTGCATAATCATCTGCGAATGGTTGGGCAAAGTAAATATAACCATCTTTTACTGTATAATTAACTGGTAATCCAAAGTTAGCATTTTGCCAAACATCAACTCCATCTGAATGCCCTGCAGCCCTAATTCCTGTCACTCCGCTTATTGTGTTAGTTGTTTCTGTATTAGCTGTATAAGCAACACTATCAATTTCTTCATCAATTTCTTCGCCTGCTATATCTATGCTTCCACTTTCATCAAAATCACCACTATCGCTTAAAATTATTGAAGTATCTGCTGTTAAAACCGCCCCATTAAGAGTTGTATGATAAGTGCTCATATAAGCATTATCAAACGCTTCTTCATCAAAATATAAACAAGGTCTTTTTTCTCTTCCGACCCTTATACCAATTATATTTTTGTTTGTTGCTGGGTCTCTAAGGTCAGTTGGAACAGCAACTTTATATTGACCTGGAATAATTGAATAAAGATTATGGTTAAAAACACTTCTGAAAGACCACCTTATAATACTTTTATCTTCGTCAATTTCTCTACGACCTTCATTTAAAGCATCAAACAGAAATCTTTTTGTTATCATCTTTCCGTCAATTTCTAATCCTAAATCGGAAAGGGCTGTTTGAATTAATTGCCCTGCCGAATTTGCTGTATAACCAGTTGCTAATACTGGGTCGGAATATGTTGAATAAGTTGAGTTAGTTGAATTTTTAAACCTTATCTTATAATAAGTTGTAGCAGTTCCAGTTGTATCATTGTGAAATGTTTCGTCTTCATCAACTCTTATATCAACAGTCGTTAACAAAGAATAAGTTACCCCATCAGTTGAGCTGTATATCTCTATTTGGTTAAATGGAATGAATTGTATTTTTTCACCCCTGTTGTGCGGATGACTTGAAACTGAAGCTAAAACTAAAGCAGTCGCTGTTGGCGTTCCGTTTATTTGTAATAATTCTGCTTTATTGTTTCCCCTGTTATTTACAACTATGTATTGTCCATCTGCAAGTTTTAAACCATTTTCAATAGCAAAACCAGAAACACCTGCTGCATAGTCTGTTGTTAAAAATGTTTTATTTGTATCAAGTTCTGGAAAACTTATATAGACCTCGTTCCCTATAGTTTCGCCTGTTTTAACCAAAACTTTTGGAATTATATTTATCATATTTTTTTAATTACCTTTTATTTTAAAAAATTTCCTATCTTTATACTCTTGAGCCTTTCCAGGATTATAATTTTTAACTGGTGTCAACCAACCAACAACACGACTATAAATAATACACTCTTGACGCTCTAATTTAATTGGTGACATATTTAAAATACTTAATTATAAAGTTGGCGGTTTAGAGTTCCGCCAAACTTAGTTTCGCCCTAAGGCACATAGGTTTCTAGCGACAGACCAATCCTCTAGTTCGCAGATTGGAACTTTCTTTTCCTCTTTATACATTGAGGGAGTAAGTTCTTCAATCTTAACTTCTCTAGGTGATTTGTCTTTTTGAAGACTTTGAAATAGCATATAAGGCATTTCAAGTTTCCAAAGTTTGTTTTTCCAAAGAACAATCATTTTAACCTCCTTTTTTAATTAACCATTTTACAAACTCTTTTTGTTAAACAAATTCCACTGAGCCCTGTTAAGTGGTTTAGTTTTTCCTATTGTATTTCCATTGTTTCTCATATAAAATGTAGCAAGCAATTCAGCGACTCCTCCAACCAATATATTGCCATCTAAGAATAGTCCAAATTGACCGCTTCCTGCTTCATTATCTCCAGTTAACTGAACTAATGTATTATTTTCAATTATAGGTTTAGTCATAGTTTTTTTAATTATAGTTATTTTTAAAGCCCAATAATAAGCATCGTTCCAAGACCTGATTGTTTTTAATTCTGGTTCGTATGTATCGGTTATTTGTCTTGTTTTATAATTTGCAATCATTAAAGCGTGCGTATATCTTCCTGTTGGATTAAAATATTCTCCATTTTCGTCTTTATACCAAGCGTTTACATAAACTTGTAAAGAGCCGTATTTAGAAGCTTCTTCCCAATTTTCCCTTCCGACCCATTCTCCTAAGATTTCGTATTCATTATTAATTTTATCTGCTTCTGGTTGGGCTTCTGGAACTCTTGCATAAGCATAATATTTCTCTGCTGTATTTTCTGGATTTCTATCTTTCATATCCCAATTTTCAAATTCAAATGGGACTAGACTTTTGATTTGTGCTGTATCTAAAACATTGCTTCCACTATTTCCTGTTCCAATTTTAGTTCCTGATAAAACAACTAAATCTCTATCTGCAAAATCGTAATCTAAATTATAACGAGCCTTTAAATAAGTTCTAACGCCTTTATTAAAACTATGACTAACGCATCCCCAAGTATCAAAATAAACGCTTGATTGTCCTTTAAAGGCAGGCAAAAATGGAATTGCATTTCCTTCTGTAAAAACTTCTATCTTTTCAACAGTAGTCATTCCGCCAAACTCCATTGAAATTGGAGATATATATGGCAGTATTACTCCATTATATTCTATTTTTAATTCATCATTCATAAATATTTAAAATAAACACCATTCATAAGTCAACAACCAATAAACCTGAGTTCCAATTATAAACAATCCATATAAAGCAATCACATCCCAAATTATCTGAAATATTATTTTCATATTACTTCATATATTTTAACTCTGATATTTTTTCCATTAGTTTAATAACTGTATCCTCATTCCTTAATTGTGCTTGTTTAATCTCTAATATTTCTTTTTGTATAGACTCAATATGAGCATAATGGTTTTGCTTTATGAGTGCCACATCCTGTTTAATATCATAATAAGGAGCAACAACTCCAACCAAAAACATAACTATGCCAATAGCATACTTGACTTCTGATGTCAGGATTTTTTTTACAATACTTTCAGTTTGAACCTGATTTGCGATTGTATTTTGGTCTTCAGTCATAAGATTAATTTACATAAACTGTTGAAACAACGAATTTACGGATGATATTTACTAAAACTGAATTAAAAGCAACAATAATAGGAGTCCATTGACCAAAATCAATATTTGGTATAGAACCCTCTAAATAAGTTGCTAAAGCACCTAATAATGCAATTCCTGCACCAATTGCTACTTTTTTTAAATCTTGTTTAATTATGGTCCAATTAGGACTAAAAACTTGCTTGTTCATAGATTTATTATTAATTTAGTTAATTATAAAGCCCTCGGATTAAGAATAACGAAATTCGTTCCGTCATAAACCAATTGACACCACATTAAAGCTAAAATATCAGCGTCAGATAAGGCGGTGGTTATTCCCTTTACAATCGCTTTTGCTCCCATACCATTTATATTAAGGGTGCAAGCTCCTGTATTTACTGTATTAGCCTTAAATAGAACTGATAGTCCAACCTTATAGCCGTCAAAATCAGATACTGTGATAGAGTAAGCGTCAGTTGTTCCAGAGTCAAAGCCGATAATGTTTGAACTGTTTCTGATATATTGTTTGGTTTCAGCAAATTCTTGTCTTAACTTTTGGGTTTCAAGTCCTAAGTCTTTTACATTTTCTGCTACGCCTTGATTTTTAATACCATAAGTAAAAGTTGCTTGATGTGATGGGTCTTGGGTGGAGTCTACACTTTCAGCGTTAGAAGAAAGGTATAAGATATTTTTTGTGATAGGGTCGCAAGAAGCTCCTTGTCCAATTTGGAAGTCAACCTTGCCGTAAGTCGCACCACTTGATAAGGCGACATATTCGTCATCAGCGTCTAAAACCGTATCAGAAGCAATGCCTGAAGTGGTAAGGATTTTAACACTTGGGGTTGTTTCTTGGGAGTTATCTATCTTAAAAGGAATAAAGCCTAAAGTATCTCCAGCTCCTGTTGCTCCACTGTTAAGTTCAATCGCAGGCATTACTACTCCGTATTCGTTAGTGTATTTAGCTTTACGATAAACATAAGAGAGAACGGTGTCAGTTGCAGTCCACTTATCAGAGAATTGATTTGTAGCAAGAGGATAGATAAGCCCACGAGGGATAGCGGAGGTGTCGAGGTCGGCTTCAATAGTAATAGTTCCGACATAAGTAGTGCCTCCGCCAGATTGAGTAAATCTTAAATAAAATATATTTTGTCCATTCAAATTAGTAGGCGTTCCAGATAGTAATTTGTCAACACCAGCAGTTGAAGCATCAATGTCTGTATAAACAATATTATCTTTTGAAACTGCCATTGTCATAACTTCTGAACCTCCAGCCCCACTTGTTTGTCCTTGAACTTTTAGATTTTTTATAGGCAATGCGGTATTTACTTTTATGGTAAACGAAGTGCCAGACATTGAATAATTATGTATAGTATCAAGTATAATACTTCTTGTTGAAGAAAAAACATTTGAAGCTCTAACATCGTTTTGCTCAGATATTGTGCTATAAAAATTAAACTTTCCTTTATCTAAGTCAATTATTGAATTATTTAGAAAGCCATCTTTATCTGCTATTAAATTGGTTTCAATTCCATTACAAATTAGAGTCGCACCCTCTGATTTTTTAACATATTTTTCAATATAAGAAGCAGTTTCTAAATCGTTTGAGGTGTTAGCTTTACAAGTTCCATCTGCAATACTTGAATAAACGTGATAGTGATAATTACCAGATAACCAAAGTCCACCAGTATCAAAATAATTAAAAGCTCCCTCAACTAAAGAAGCGTTAGTTATTGAAGCCAGCATTATTATATTGTTTGAACTATCGTGAACACATAAACTCCAATTTCCAGTTCCTTTCGCTACGCACCAAACACCAATTTTGGCTATATGTTTTTTAGTCGGAGTAAAAGTCTTAATATGTGTTGCTCCCTCATTTATAGCGTTAGTTAGAGCATAAGTATTAGCATAAGCACCTGTTGGGTCTAAAGACTGGTCAATATTATCTGTTGAAGTAATCGCTTGAACAGCTCCTTGTATTTGAACAGGAGAAGTGACGGAGGTGGTGTCGGGGTGAACTTCTTGAAAAGATATTGAATTTATATCAATGTTAGCAATTGATGCATTTCCTGCTGTATCTAATGCTAACTGAATAACAGCAAAAGCGGAATTAGCGTCAGTCGTTATTAACAAATCAAATATCTTAAAATTATAAGTAGATACATCTGCGAACTTCATTTTAGCAACAGCACCGGCAGTCCCGTTAGAACTAAATGTTTTAATTATTAAATCTTCGTATGTTCCGTCTTTAAGATTTATTCCTGCTATATCTATTAGTAATCTATAAGTAGTATTTGGCTTTACTGGAAAAGCATTTTTATTTAGGGAAGATAAATTTGTCCCTAAACCACCTATATAAACATGCGCCCTACCAGTAGCGTCAGTAGAAATTTTTACAGTTAATCTCCCAGTTTTAGTTACAGCACTATCAAATTCAGCACTCCAATTATTAGCAATACCGTCAACATAAACGCCAAATTTTTCATTTTCTATCCAACCGTCAGTAGTTATTGCCGTATCTCCCACCGCTCCGTCTATATTCCTTAATACTCCTCCTTTAGAAGCTACTGATGTTACAGTGGAAGTGGGGGGGGTTTCTATCTTTCCTGCCGGATTAGTCATTGCGGTTAAAGCAGTGAGTTCTGCGTTACGCGGTTGCTTTTCATCATCTAAGTCCTCAATAGCATCTTGAACATTAGTTGCCGCGATATCTCCATAAGGAGTAAAAGTTATATCACTACCGTCTTGGTCCCCTGTATTAGTGCCTGAGGTATTTCCGATTATAACCTTTTCCGCGTTAGTAACATAATTATCATCGGCACCCATACTTGTTTGTTTACCATTTAACTGGCTCTGAATACCTGATGTTACGCCTTTAACATAACTTAATTCAGTTAATGATGGGTAGTTAGCAACTGGTAAACTTTGTAACTTCTTATTAGCATCCATAGATACCAATTCAGAAGCTGTAAGAGTATTCCAAATAGGTTGACCATTTACTATTATTTGAGAAGATGTTTGATCTAATTTTAATCCAGTTGTTGAAGATAGATAATCAGTTCCATCACTAGCAGCACTAATAGCAGTTCCATTACCCTTTAGAAGTCCTGTAATTGTAGTTGTAAGCGTTATAGCAGGCGTTGTGGTTGCATTGGCTACAGTGCCAGCAAGTCCGTTTGCAGATACAACTGAGACTGTTGTCACAGTTCCTAACCCTATTTCTGATGGAGTTGCATTCTCAAATGTATCTAATCCAGTTTTTCTTAAGAATTGACCTGTTCCAGATGCTGGCAATATTGACAAATTAGTAAGAGTCAATATTTCTGCACTTGTAGATTGTTCGCCCTCTGCGGCAATATAACTCATATATTTATAAATTAATTATTTTATCTGGATATCTATTTCTTAATCTTTTTTCATAAATACCCAAATCTTTTTGGCGTCTACTTAATATTTTATTTTCTATAACTGCTTTTTCGGTAAAGTTATTCAGAACTTCCTTTACTGATTCAATATCTTCTCTTAATCTAGATAGTTCGTTTTGGGCTTCCGCTAATTTGTTTAGAGTTTCTAATAACCTATTATCTGCTAAAATCTTCTCCCGATTATAATTTTCAACAATATCTTTGATTTCTTTCTGTAACTTTAATTTTTTATCTTCTAATTCTGAAATACTATTTATTAGGCTTTCTTCTTTGAGTTCCTTTATGGGAATAAAACGCTCAAGAGTATCAAGATGATTTTTATTAAATTCTATTTTCTTTTTTAAATCTTTAAGTTCTTTTTTGAAAATATCAACATTTTCAGAATGTATTCTTTCAATGTTCTTCTTAATACCTAAGAACTCTGAAATTCTTTTGTTCTTTTCAGTTATAGAAAATGACAAATCATTATTTTTCCTAATCATTTTTTCTTCTTCAATTTTCAGCTTAGCAATAGAATCATTATAATTTTCTATAATAATTTTTTTATCTTCTAAGCTGTTATTTTTTAGAAGTTTATTCTTATTTACCCTGCGTTTTCCAGTTAACATAATATTAAATTACAACTCTATAGCGAACAAATCCGCTAATCTGAACAGCTGCATCAGTATTAATTACAAATGCTTCTCCAGGAAGTAAAGTTATAACGCCTTTATAATTCATCATAGCATTTTCTAGTGTGAATGCTTGATTGTTTAAATAATAAGCACCACCGTAATTATCTGTTCCCTGTTTTAGCTGAATTGTAACAGCTGAATTAGGCAAAAAATTAATGTGGTCAATAGCGATATATCCGTTTGCTGGAGCTTCAATGACTGTGTGGTCACCGCTTGTTGCAAAATCTATATCGGCTTTCTGTAGATTTGTGTCATACATAAATTTGTTTTTTAAATTAATAAGTTATTCCTGAGGAGAAGTTATTCTCCCCAGAGTATCTTATCAATATTAAGTTGTTAATTTCTTAGGCTAAGGCTGCAGTGCCGTATAAATTGGTCACCCACCATTCTGTCCCTAAAAAGATTATATCACAAGCATCTCCGACAGCGTTTAGCGTGATGGTTGTGCCATTCGCTAAGTTGTCAGGAGTAATAACTGCATCTCCAGCATAAACAGTGCAGACAATAGTTTTCTTTTGTCCGACTGTGCCATCAGCTAATGTGTGAGTTGAACCAGCATCATTAGCGATAGTCGTCACTCCGTGAGTCACTGAAATTGCAGTATTAGCATTAACAATAGCTTGAGGGGTAGTGATAATTGTTCCAGCGGTAAAGGTTAAATTACCTGCGGTCAATGTAGCATTTCCAGAAGTCATTGTTAAATGCCCACTTGTCAAAACTAAATCTCCAGCAGTAATTCCTAAAGCGTCAGCACCTGCGGCAGAACCAGCGATAGTAGTTGCACCATTTTCACCGACAGTGAAAACAGCAGTTGCTCCATCGGTCTGAACACATTTTAAGAATGCCCCACCATTTAGAGCAGACTCATCTAATTGCAAGCGAATTAAATCACCAGTAGTTAGAGTGTCTGAACTAAATACAAATACACCCTCGTCTTCAGTAGTTCCATTACCGAAAGTGGTAGCAGTATCATTCTGAAGTAATAATAAAGGAGCAGTGTTTGAAGTGCTTGTAGCAGTGAACAAACCATCAGTTAAAGTCATATTGTTTCCAAATACGACTGCTTCTGAACCATTAGTGGTTACAAAATTCAACATTGAAGTTGCACCACTTGCTCCAATTTTCAAAGCTGTAGCATCATTATCTTCAAGTGTCCAAGTAATATCACCGCCTGTTGAAGTGATAGTATTAGCACCACTTAAAGTTAATCCTGCACAAGTTATTACGCCAGCTTTTGTAATTGTCCAAGTATCAGAAGTTCCAGCAACATCATTTCCTGAACCTGCATTTGTAATTTGCAAACAAACGCCAGAACCACCTGCAGCATTTGTAAGCGTTAATACGTCTGTAGCTGTTGCCCTATTACCTGCGATAGTAAAAGTAGTATCAGGGGTAATAGTAAATGTGGCATCAGCTGCAAAAATAGTTTCCCAAGTTGGAGTTGAAGTTCCACCGCCACTGCCTAAAACAGTAGTGGCAGTTTTATTCCAAAACACCAACTGATTGGAACTATTTACATACAATCCCCAACCAGTATCGTCGTTTAGTAATGGATTGGAGGTTTTTGACACATCAAATCTTAGAATACCTTGTTTAAGGTTTATATTCTTCGGACTTGAATATGTTCTTCCTGCGATAGTTGCCATAATTTTATTAGGGGAAGTTGAATAGAATATTGATTTTAAATCTCACCCACTATAGCTTCCCCTTTAAAATAGTAAATTAAACTTAGGTAGTAGCGGAGTCGCCAGCAGATGCAACCCAAGAACGAGATACATCGTTGTGACCTAAAGCACATAAAGCGTGCCCAAACCAAGACAGAGCTCTTGTGTAAGGGTTAATGTGAACTGGGTCAACATTGTTGGCTTCACTTTCAATAAATTGAAAGCCCTCACTATCAGTCATACCTCTCTTGCTATCAAACATAAACCAATATGCATCGGAAGTAAGATAGTCAAGTTCAATAATAGTGAATGGAGGAACGCCTGCACCATCGTTGTCGTTTGACTCTGGGATTTTGCCATCCTTAATAGCTTTTAGAATTTCTTTAGCTTTGAAAGAAACGCTTGAACCTTTCTTACATACTAAAGTATCTAAATTAGCTGGGTATGGATTTCCACGAGGGTCAACGAATAATGAAGCAGTTCGGATTGCAGCCTTATAACCAGCATAGTCAAAAGGCAAAGAATAAGTTGTGCCATCATAGACAACATTATTCATATTAGCACCACCATCTTCTCTTGTATGAGCAGTGGTAAATGCTTCCAAACTATCTCCACCTGTGATTGTAATAGTCTTGTTTCCGCTTAACAAATCTTGATGAGTGTAAGTAGAGTCAAAACCATTAATCAATCGTTCAGCAGCCAACTTCTCTTTCTTACGATTGAGAGAGTTTTCAATCTGCTTAGTGATATTGGTCACATCTCTTTTCTTAATCGCAAATTTCCAATTAAGATAAGTAAATGGAGCCTCAATATCAATTTGTTCCTGAGTATACTCTTTTTTGTAAGTTTCAACAGGAACATCTTTCTTGATGTTTGCGTTTTCAGTTGTGAAAGACGCTTCAGAAAGTCCTGAAATGCCAGCATCCTTTTCATAGTAATCAGTTGTAGTTCTAAAGTTAAAATACTTTTTTAACTGAAGTTCAGGAGTAGACTCTTTTAGAAAATACTTCTGCACTGATTTATCTATGGCGTTTGCTGCAGCCAAGACATTCATAGGAACTGCTTGAGCCATATAAGTAATAAGTTAGTTAATAATTAAGAAATTTGACGAACGAACTGACCAATAATTTTCTTGTCGCCTGCTGCACCGACAACACCAGTTTGCATAAAGCAAGGATTGGTTACGTCATCAGTTCCAGTGTTGTTGACTGTGTTTAAATCAGTCAAAGTCATCAACATATAGTTGTGAGCAACATTAGAGTTATTAGTAGTTTGTGCGAAATATTCTGCATCGTAGTCAAGTGGCTCAATATAAGCAACAGTCGCTACGCCATCAGTGGCTTTGGTAACAATACCTCCACCATTGAGTAAGTTGGGAGTTACGGAAGAAGTTGCAGCGATAAGAGTCCCAGCGGTAGTTGAACGCATAAGCAAATCGCCCACTGCGTAAGCTACTGCACCGATAACTCTTTCTTTGGCTTCTGTTTTGCAACCACCAACTCTTTGAAATCCAGTAAATGCCATATAAGTTGTTAATTAAATTTATTTAGTAAATTCTTCAATCTCATCATCGTCAAAACCTGAAAACTTAATGCCAGGATGACTGCCTGAAACAGTCTTTTTCTCTGGTTTAGCTTCTTCGGTTTTTCCTTTTGATGTTGAAGCACTTGTTGAAACACTCTTGATTTTTTGCTGTTGAGCTTCTATCTTGCCTTTACTTGTTGATTTCTCTCCAAGTTCCTCTTTTACATCTCTATCTACCTTTTCAAAGATAGTTTTAAGTTGTTTTTGAGTTTTACCAGCAAGTTTGTAATCTGATTTTAGAATAGAGTTAAATCTTCCCCAGTAAATATCTTCTTTGTCATTCTCGGCTGAATACTCAGGATGTTCTTCTATAAAACCTTGTAAGGTTTCATTTGCCATTGCTTGATAGCTTTGGTCTTTACGAACAAATCCTTTTCTTTCGCCTATAATGTCAAATGCTTTGTCTAAGGTTTTAATCTGTTCGTCATCGTAGCCAAGCTCTTTTAGGGCTTTTTCGCTATCTTGACTATCAGGCTTATCACCTTCAAATATTTCTTTACTGGAACTTTCTCTAGCTTTTCTTCTAAGTCTAGTTACTTCAAGTCTCAACGCTTTTTCTCTTGGTGTTTCTCCAACTACTTCTTTTATCTCTGCTGTTGAAGGCTCAGCATGTTTATCATCAGATGGTTCTTCTTCATCTTCTTCATCCTCATCGTCTTTTTCTTCTTCATCTTCTTTTATTTCTTCCTTTGGTTCTTCTAAAGTTCGTTCTTCTCCAGTTTTTACTTCGCCTTTTTCTTCGGCTTCTTCAAACGCCTTTAAATCTTCATCTGTGATATCTTTTTTTACTTCTTCGTTAATTGACATACAATTATTGTTTAACGCCCTTAAAGGTGGGCGAGTATATTAATAAGTTAATATATAAAAAGGGAACACTGTTTAGGCGTTCCCCTTTTCAACACTTGAAACGGACGCCTATCTATTTCAAGTGCCTAGCTATAGCACTCAAAATATTTGTTTGGCGTCCTAGTTTTAATGTTCTGCTAGGCTTTAATAAGCCACTCTAAATTTGCTAAATGTTTCGGTTCAATCTCTAAACCTGCGAATTCATTTATATTTATATCTGGAACATCAACTTTTACATCTTGCTTTAACAATTCTTCAATCTTTTCGTTAAATGCTTTAATTGCTTTTTCATCTTTAAACTTCATTTGCCCTGTTGCTTTGCCTTTCTCATCTTTAATAGGGCTTGCATATTCGCTTAGCAATTCATCTCTTTTCTTTCCGTATTCTTCTACTTCTGGGTTAATCTTCTTTACGAATAGAGAAAGTTTAAAGCTTAATACGATAGGTAATTTTGTTCCCATTAAAACTCCTAAAGACTCTACACCTTGAATTAATTCTTTTAATTTCATATTTTTATTAATATAGATTTGTAAATTTTTATCCTTTTTTAACTCTTTTTTAATTGCATTAAATTGACTCTTCATAAAGTTATTTCTTTAAAGCATTTTTAATTTTACTAATTACCCCTTTTGATTTTGGTATTTCAATCTTATCGCCCTCTTTTACAATGCCCTCCAAGCCATTTATTTTAATTTCTTTATTTGAAACTTCGTGGGTAATAGTATCTTTAGCTTCAATGTTAATCGCAGGTTCATTAGTTTTTTCAAATAAGATTAATCCTGCTAACCTAGAAAGGTAAATTGAAGCTTCTTTTAGCATCGCTTCGCCTTTAAACTCTTTTACAATGTTTGAACCCTCATTGATGATTGTAATTCTTATTTCTTTCATATATTTATTTTAATCTAATTCTACGCTCGTATTTTAAGTTAGATGCAACGAGCTCACACCACTTTTTAATACTTCCTAGAATATCGTTTGGGTCAACTTTCTTGCTTCTCAAATCTTGTTTGTAATAAGATTGGTAAGCAGGAGTTGTGTTTGACATTTTCATAGGAACATTGATTGTAAAAATGTTCTTATTAATGTCATACCAAGCTTCAAATCCATCCGTTGGGTCAAAATAGTGTTCAAAGATTTCTCTTTGTTTTTCTGTCAGCTTTGCAATTTC
>Ga0100403_1000411_pt1 | contig 42353 bp, 67 predicted proteins | sample CryGeymet201501t_FD_83663 | JGI IMG/M metagenome (GOLD analysis project Ga0100403, IMG submission 83663) | Groundwater microbial communities from Crystal Geyser aquifers in Utah, USA - Crystal Geyser metaG 2015-01t | ecosystem: Environmental > Aquatic > Deep subsurface > Groundwater | place...
CCAAGCTTGACTAAATTTATATTCTTTTAAGTTCCATTTTTTGAAGACTGTATCAGTTAAAAGCAACTCTACTTCCTGTTTTGTCATTCATAATTCCTCTTGCATCTCCCCCTTTGTCATTCATGACTCATATAGCTCTTTTACAATCTTTTGTTCAGCAACTGCCATATGACTCCCTTTTGCTTTATTAATCCTCACTGTCATTGCCATTGCTTTTGGTCTTGTTTTTTCAATAACTACACAAGGAACTTTTCAACCCCACCTTGCCTGTATATCTTTATCAGTAGATGATAACATATATCTATGGTATCAATCAATTATGATTTTATCTTTATTGATAATAATAGGCTGTATCCATCAAGTTTCTAGCATACTAAATTTTAATAAATTTAATTCTCTAGTAAAAACAATATTTGGATTATAGTTATTTTTATCTAATTCTTTTACATCAATCCAAACTATATTTGAAATAGGTTCTTCGCTATACATATTTTATAATTAAGAAATATTATGGTCTTCTTTTAAGATATTGAAATCGTGTCTTGTAACAGGTTTATATTGTCTTCATCTCAGTATATCTTCCCAATATTTTATGCACATCTCAGGAGCTCTATGAGCAGAATGATGAACCATATGACACCTCCAACATAAAGACTCTAAAAATTTTATAGGGTCTGAATAATCGTGATTATGATAATGGATTATTCCCTCTTTTTGTCAGCATCTATTGCATCATAACTCGTTTTGATGAGGTATAATTCAATCGGCAATAGCCTGTTTTGTAAGCTTCAAACTTGCGAGTCTTTGCTCCTTTGTCCATCATTTATAACTTTTCATTTCACTCATTTTTTTCTCTACTTACAAAATATATTCAACTCGCTTTTTGTGATTTTATAATAAATCAATATCTCTTAAATGTTCAAATACTCTTACTTGTGCAAAAGGCTGAGCAATCATAATTTTTACAAATATTTTCTCTTGCATCAAATAAAATTCTATATAATCATCTTCATCTATACTCAGGCAAAATATAATCTGATTTATATCTCATATTTTTTCATACTAGCATAAATCAACAAAATCAAGCAAGGTTTCAATCAATAAATAATCAAACATATAGGGTTCAATTATCCTTTAAATCAACTGACTCTTTTTCAACTTGTGATTTTAAATGTTTTATATCATGATAATATATCTTTTTTAACTCATTCATTTTTTAATTTTATCACATAAAGCCTGTTCAAATTTTATATCATGGGGACTCATTTTTATCTGTGCTTGAATTGCTCTTTTAAATGATCCATTGATTAAAGTTTTATATAAATAAAAATATGGATAACCTCAAAGATTATGAAGTTGCCCCTCATTCATCTTATTTTGTCTTATTGATAAGACTTGTCTTACTCTTTCCATTGCAAGAGGCCTCATACTAATATCTATTTCAGTATTTATAAACTTAACCATACTATCAACAGTTGGCTCATATTCTCTTATTTTTGAATATCTATCTAGCTCTTTCCAATATCTTTCCTGAGCAATCATCTCAGGGAATAAATCAACTAACTGCTGATAAAATTTAGGTGTTCTTGTCATTATTTTTGAGAACTCTTTAGATGCTTCACTATGTAATGGAGTAGATACTCTCAAAGCTTCTCAATTCCAATATTGTAAATCATAAATTTTTGAATATGGGATTTTTCTTTCATAAAGATATTTAAAAATATCTACTTCTCTCCAATCATAAATAGGCTTGATAAGTTTTGCATTTTGAACAGAACTCGTAACTATAAATGGCTCATCTTTTTTTACCAAAACTGAGTTTAATCTCACAAGGCTCTCATCTGCTCTTATTCAAGTCATAAATCAAATTCTTCATTTATCTCATTCACATTGAAGTCAATCCATAGAATATTGGTCGTATAATTTATCTGAAACAATAGCATTTTTTGGCTTCTCTCTTATCCATTTTCTCTTTGGGTCCCATTGTATATATTCAATAGTTTGACCTAAAATGAACTTGTTTGACTTCATAGGTACTGCAAACCATTTAAAATTATATCTAGGATTTTTTGCCATTTCTGCGACAAAATCAATAACACTATCAGGGATTAATTCTTCATCTCTAAAAATTACATTAATTTTTTCATCTTGTCTTCATAATTCATCTAATACCTCCTCATATAATTTAAGAGTTACCAAAGAGTCTTTCCCTCATGAAAAAGAGATATATATTTTATCAAACTTATCCAATACATATCTAATTCTATTTTTTGCTTCTGTTAGAACATCATTTCAAGTCCATTGAGTTCATTTTTTTAACTTTTCTTCAATTTTTTTCATTTTTCAGTAATATTTTGATTAATAAAATTTTCTAGTCTTTCAGATAAAGTTTCCCCTCCATAATTTTCTTTTAAATGATGCAAAAAGTAATTCCAAGTTTCTCTTTGTCATTCGTGGTCAAAGATGATTTCTGCTCTAATTACATAATTTTGGTCCCTCTTTTTGTTTTTATTCTCATCATTTAGTTCTTCTGAACCCAAATTACCTAATTTTTTGCTTTCTAAAGCACCTAAATCATCTGAGAAGTCCAACATATCAAATCAATCAGAAAGTCTGTTCAAATTGTAAATGGCCGTGTTTGGTAGAGTTAATGAGTCAAAGTCAAAATCTAATTCAACCTTTACATATCTTCTCAACTCTGCTAATTTATCTTTATCATATTCTCAAAATTCCTCATTATCAATAATTCATCTCTCAATCATTGTTTTTTCATCAATCTTGGCAACAGAAAAATACTCATCACTTAACTCTTTATATCAAAGTTCAATCAATGCCTTTACTCTTTGATTACCTGCATATACAACAAGCTGTCAATTAATATCATTCAATTTTATTTTGTCTTCTTTTAGAAAAGCTAAATCATTTTTCAATGATTGTTTTAGTTTCTCAAATGCCTCAGCTGTAATTTTTCTTGGATTTTTATCCCAAAGCACTATATTACTTAGTTCCATTTGTTCTTTTTTTAAAAATATAAAATTTATTAATATATGTTTTTACATCTTCTTTGTTAGTCACATCTAATCAGTTCCTATGAAAATACATCTGTATAGTTTCTTTTTTTCTTCATAGAATTTCAGCTAAAAGCAAGAGTCTTGCTCATCTTCTGATATTATCAAATACTCAGGCCATCTTTTTATGTTATCAAATAATTCATTTACATCTTATCTATTTTTAATGTAAAGGCAAGTATTTTTTATTTCAAATTTAAAATATCAAATAATTCATTTACATCTTATCTATTTTTAATGTAAAGGCAAGTATTTTTTATTTCAAATTTAAAATATCAAATAATTTCCTTGTAGTATCTTCTCCCCAAATATTAAATAATTTTAATAATCAATAATCTTTTTCAATTCAATTAGTAAAAAATGTAGGATTTTCTTCAAAATGTTTATATAAAATATTTTGAAAATTTTTATTCATTAGAAAATCATTCCAGCCTCATATAGCAAATATAGTAGAAATATCTATTTTTTCAATATCTGTTTTTTTATAATATTCTATATAAAAATATTTATAACAAACACTTGGATCTAAACTTCTAACACAAGCAAATTTTGAATAAATATTTTGTACTTTATATCAAAAACCTTTTAAAACTGCAAAATCTATTATTGCTAATTTTTTATAAATATCTCTACCATAATCTGAGTCATCATCTTTTATATGTTTTTCATCTAAAAAATCTAAGTATGCTCAACAATACTCACAGGTTTTAGTATCTCATAATTTATATTGAACATCACAAGATTTTCAGCATTTTTTACAGGTTCAAATCATCTTTTATAAAATTTACAAAATATTCTCATACATATTCTAACCAAGTATTTAAAAGTTTATAAGTATTGTTTTGGTCTGCAACAAACAAAGCATTTCAAAGTAATCTTACAAAACTTCATCAGTATCTTCTAAAAGACTCAGCAATTATATTTTTATTCAAAAATGTATAATTTCAATCAAATCAAATTTTATATTGAATTCAAATTTTTGTAGGTATTACTTGGTAGTACATATTACCTGCCCAAATATCACAAATATTATTTCACTCTTTACTTTCAGTTATTTCATTTCCATATTCATCATAAATTCTCATAGAAGTTACTTTTTCATTAAACATTTTTTCTAGTTTTTCTTTGTTCATTTTTCTATTATTATAAATATAAAAGCATTTATTAATAGCACTCATATAGTAAATCTAAGTAATTCTGGTGGATATTCCCATTTAACAAAAAATACAAAATTCAATATAATTGAAATTATTAATAAAGTTAATCAAGATTTTTGTAGAAAATTTAATTCTTCTAAATTTTCAATTTTTTCTTTTGTAATTTTTATTTTTAATTTCATACTATTTAATATTATCAATAAAATAATTCAAATCATCAATTGCACTATAAAACTTTCTTTTATCTTCCATTTCCTGAGCCTCAAATTGTAAATCATTACTTATTATATCTTGAAGTTTATTTTTTATATTACAGATTTTATTCCAAAGGTTTTTATTTTTTATCTTTCTTTCGTAAGTCATTTTTTTTAAAATTAAGAATTATAAACATTAAATAAATTTTCAATTAATTCAGATAAATTATTTTCTTTTAATATATTTTTTGTTTTTTTATTGTTTAAAATAATTTTTCTTTGTTCAATTATTTCTTCCTCTTTTTTTACAATATAATTTTCACAATATTTTGTATTCTCATCTATTTTTTTTCTAGCTTCTGCAAAAAATACATCTTGATTTTCAGGTTTTTGTAAATATTCATAAATTTTTATTAAATCATCTGTATTCAAATCACTTAAATATTTTTTTTCTGTGATTTTATCAATTAATCCTGAAAATACATCTCAAAATTTTTCTTTCATAGGTTCTAATTCAGCCCTTGTATAAAAAGTTATAGTTCTCATAATTATATAATTATTAAATATTAAATTCTAACTGCACTCACTTACTTCCAATCACTCCCTTATCTATAAAGTATTGTCTATGTACCTCTTTAAAAACAATATAGCTGTCAAAGCATTTTTTGTGTATTACACTATATTTTTCTCAATATCTTTCAGTATATGTTTTTGAGGCTTCAATTGCTCTCCTTTCAGAGCCTTTTCAAATTTTAACTATCAATTCACAGTGTTCTAAATACATCTTTTTATAAATTACTAATACTATATGTCATCAAAACTGTTTCATATTCATCTTTAAATTGCCCACTTGCTATTTTTTCAGCCTCATCACTGTTTCTAGCTGTTACAATTATTTTTCTCATACTTGTAGTTGTTATCTCAAATTTTTTCATTTTAACTATTCTTAAAAAAATATTCTAAAATTTCCATTTTGTGTTCACTATAATTATCTAACATATCTAAAAATTCATTTTCTTGTCATAATTCTTTTATCTCATTCATTGACTTCACTGCATCATTTCTATTCCCATTTATAAAGCTTTCAACTATTTCTTTTAAATCTTCTGTATTAAAATATACTATTTTTTCACTCATAATTATTTTTTATTAAATTAAAATTATATATCATTTTTCTAATGCAATTTTATCATGATCCTTTTCTTTTTTTATACAATCTAGGTAGTTTTTAAAATTAACTATTTTATAAACTGTTACTCAAATTTTTCTAGTCATTTTGTTTTGTATTATATGTTAATATCTCAGACTCTATTTTTTCTCTTGTAATCACTGCATTATCTAATAATTTATTTCAATAATTATAATTTTTTAAACTTATTAATCATTTATCTAATCTCTTTTTATAATATTCTCTTTTTTCTCTAAAAAAATTATCTATTTCATTCATATTTTTAACAACTTCATCACTATAATATTTTGAAGTATGTATTCTATAAACTGTTTCAGTTACCATTTTTTAAAATTATTTAATTAAAATACTACTCTCATATTATTTATTTTTTCAATATATTCTTCATCACTACAATCTTTTTCAATACTGCTGTCAATTATACCTATTAAATCCTCAATATAAACTCCTTTAAATTGCTTAACTATTGTAGTTCTATTAGTTCTAGTTAATGTTACTCTAAAGGTATCATCATAATCTAAAGATATATATACCCAACCCTTTAACAAAAATCACTGTACTTTAAATGCCAAAACCATATCTTTATAATTTGATGGACTATTTATTCCCCAACTCATTCAAGTATTTGTTTTTGCCAATAAATTATATATTTATTTTATACTAAATTCTTCTTTTGCAATATCAGTAATTAATAATTCTTTATTACTAATTTCAGGACTTTTAAAAGTTTCATTAGTGTTTTTATAAGCCATATTTTTATAAAATTATTAAATTAAAATGTAAATAAATATTGCATTTACAAATATTATTATATGAATATGAATTAAATTGCAAGTCTTTTTTAAACTTTTTTTCAAAATAAAAAAATAACCTAGTATGGTACTAGATTATTTCTCATTTATTAAATTTTAAATCGTGTTCTTTATGACAATTATATGTTTGTCAGGTAGTTTCATTCATAATTTCAAAGATACCATGAACCAAAGAAATATTATTTTTATCATATCTTAAATCAGGATTATCTCTTTTATTTAATTTATGAGCAAAACAAGAGGAATGAAAAAATTTTATAGGTTTTTTACAATTTATGCAAATATGTTCTCTCTCTAACCAAATCTCAACAAATACTTTCATCTCAGATCCTTTGCTTTTTATTCTCTCAGCTCTTTTAACTCAAATCAATTTTGGCTTTGTTTTTTTCAACTCATAATGCTTTTGAGGTTTTGAAGATACAAACTTATATTGACACTCTTTGCATCTTGAAAACATTAATTCATGTCATCTAGGCCCTCAGCAATCTTTGCATTTTTTCTCTTTCATAATTAATAAGCTTGTAAGATAATATGTTCTTTTCTTAAAAATTTTGTCATAGGTTCTTCATTAAACATAGGGTCAAAAGAATTTTTATATAAAAAATCTCTATCAATATCAGAATATAATAATAAAATTATTTCTATATCATCAAGATTTTTTAAAAATAAATCTTTAAATGTTTTATGTCTTTTTCAATTCTTGTAAGTAACTATCATAATCTCATATTTTATTTATAAAGTCTTTTAATGAATATGTAAGTATATAATTACTTCATCTATTTAATATTTTTTTCTTTTCAGTTATTTGGTCAATTTCTCTTTGATAACCCAGTTTTTTTCAAGGTTGTTTTTTTGGTAAAGGTTTTCAAATTCAATAAAATCTTTCTTCAATTTTTAACCAATCATCATATTCTTTTTTATCTTTTTTTATTTCAGTCCAATAACAGGTTCATTTAAAATCAATCACATAGTCAGTCGTTCCATTCATTTCTAATTGTATTTTGTATGTCTTTGCACCATACTTCTTGTAAATCTCTCCTGAGTGTATTTTTTTACATACTCAGCCCATTATTTCAACATACTCTCTAATTCAATCCTCCACTTTTTTTTCTGCTCACATTTTTTTTTGAAAATTAGTATCTAAATTCTTTTTATATCAATATTTTTCAGTATTGATTAATTCTATATATTTTAAATCGTATTTATCAAAAAATTCAAGCATATTTTTTAATTTAGGTATAATTCCTCTCTTGCAACTCTAATCATTTCTTTTATTCTCGCCCTAGTTGCAACTTTTGTATCTAACTCCATTTTTTTCTTAACATTCATCTTAACACTTCAAGGCTCATTTTCTAATAAGTCTGCAAAATCTTCACTTGTATATTTTACAACTTTTTTAATCTCATAGGGATTATATAATTCTCATCAAATATCAATAGGTTTTCAATTGATCCATTTCTTTTTTATATCTTCAACATCTATTTCGCTAATAATTCTTATAGGTTCATCTTTATCTTTCCAAACTATTTTATATAACTGTTTAAATTTAATCAATTCATTTTTTGTTTTTGTTATTTCAATTCACATATATAAATAAAATTTAAAAATTAAAATACTTCTTTTATTGAGTAATTATTATCTTCATTTTTTTGCATATCAATTTTTGCCTTATTTGCCAAAACTATAAAATATGGAACTTTTGATTTATCTTTTTTTCTAAATTTTTCCATGCTTCAAACATTCTCTTTCCAAAAACTGTCCTCAGTTGCAAACATCACAACTTTTTCAATAATCTCATCAGGGTATTTATCAGTTTTTCTCATCATTTCTACTATCTTGCACCAAGATTGTATAATTTCATCTCATTTAGTCTTATATAAATAAATCGTACTTGTATTCTTATTATTTATTTGTTCTTGTAAAAACTTTTTACATAAAACATATTCAAAACTGTCTTCCTCAAATGTAGTTTGAGGTTTACTTATTAATTTATTTGTAATATTATTATTTATAATATTATCTTTGATATTTTTATCAATCGCTGATTGATAAATTTGTCAATCGCCCATTGATAAATTTATCAATCGTATAGTCCTTTTTATTACAATTCATCAATTCCTTTTGTATTCACAAAACAGCAACTTTTTTCTCTCTAATTTTTTAATTTTTCTACTTATATTTTCTGTACTCTCATTAAATTTTTCAGCAAAATGTTCATTCCCTGCCCAACAATATCACTTCTCAGCACATAAACTAGATATATATAATAATATTCTTAACTCATTTTTTATATCATTGTCAAAGAGCCAAGCATTACTGCATATTCAATATCAATTTTCTAACATAATCATATTTTTATTAAATTATAATTTTTAGTTCTACCTCATATTTGTCATAATTCTATAAATCTATGTTTTTGATTTTCACTTTTACTACACCATTCTAAATTTTCTAATCTATTATCTGTTTTTATTCAATTTTTATGATTTACTTCTTTTCAATCAATTATTCATTTATAAGTAGATAAAATCAAAGAATGTACATAAAAATATTTATATCATATTCAATTCCATAATTGTATTTTTAAATATCATAAATTATGTTTAGATAATTTCATAAAATCCCTAGCTTTTATATTATAGATTTTTCAGCATTTAGTTGCTCAATATCTATCTTCATAATTTTTTATTGGTATATATTCCATAAATAATTATTAAAAAAATAAAAACAAAAAGGACATAGATAGTTAAATTGCAGTCAAACTATTTCTATGTCCTTTTTGTTTTCTTACTTATGGAAAAATTAATCTTTGACTGCATTAAAATTAATTCCTCCATAAGTCCATATAAATATAACAAATTTTCTTGAAAACACAAATTTTTTATAAAATTATACTCTCCCAATATATCAAATCATCTTCGGTTATATCTAACTCAACACTCCATTGATACCTATCCATTAGCTCCTCATTAATACTTTCAATATAACTAGTAAATTGACTAGTCGTTAAATCTGAGGTGCTTCATGATATAACTATATACTTTTTTGAAGTAAAATCTGAATATATCCTTTTTCTTGGAAGCCTTTTTTTAAACTCAAAATGTAAATCATCAATAGAAATTTTTATTCAAATCTCTTTATAATAAAGGCAAATTTGCTTTAAAAAGTAGCCCCAATAGAGCCTATTTTGTGCTAGGCTTCTATTATGTTTAGCTACTGTGATTTTATATTCTCAGTCTTCAAGTTTAGGGAAAAATCAAATTATCTTTCCCTTTTCTTTTTTAAAATACCATCTTTTTTCCATAGTTTTATTTTTCAAATCTAAAAGCTATACTTGATTTTTCAATAGGTTCATTCTCATTTTCAAACTTCTTTTTAATATCATCAAAATTACTTTTTGCTAATTTTACTGAGTCATCATAATCCCAACTTTTTCTAGTAGTAAATCAAATACTTCAAAATCATTCTTTTTTAAAACTTGTTAGATCCTTTGCTTTCATATCATCTTCAATTTTTTGTTTTAATTCTGTTTCTTGCTCTTTCAGTTTATTCATTTCTTTGTTTACTTCATATAGTTGCAAAAATAAATTTTCATCAACCTCAGCTTCATTTCATTGTTCTTTCTCCCATTCTAATTGATATTCTTGAATTTCTTTAAATAATGCAGGGATTTTTTGCTCCCAGGCAAGTATTCTATCTTTATGTTTTTGAACATCAAATTTAAAAGTTTCAATTCTTCAAGTAACTGTAATTCAGCCCTCTCAATCATCAACTGTTTCAAACCAAGTTAATTCAACATCATTAGGCAAATATCATTTTTCTAAATAAGTCATCAAACAATAAAAATCTAGTTGTCAGTGTTCATCAACTTTTTTTTGAGTCCATGGTGTTTTTCAAGTTTTAAACTCTTTTATAGTTTTCCAATCCTCTGTTCAATTATCAGCAAACCCAATCAAACAAACTTCATCAATAAATAATTGCATTCTAATTTCCATTTCGCTTCAAAAATCAAAACTCATTTCAATTAATCTATCAATAAATTCATGATTGTCTTGTATATTTTCAATACTTTTTAAAATCATTCATTCTTTTCTTGCATCTATTTCAATCTCTCATTGAAAATTTGTCATAACTTTGTCTTTTATTAAATCAACATCATTATATTCTCAAAGTTCAATCATATTTCAAAGAACACTTCAAAAAACAATTTCTTTAGTTTCAAAAAAAGGTGCTCATTCAAAATAAGTTTTTGCAAATTGTTTTTTTGATTTTTGCCAAGCCCAAACTTTTGACCAACTCAAACTTTTAACAATTCTTTTTTCTCTTGGTATTAAATATTTTTCATTAGATATATTTTTTCATTTATTTAAAATTAAATGATTATTTTTTTCTAAAAATATATTTGAATGTTCTCTCATAAAAAATAATAATTTTTCTGTTTCAGCCTCATCAAGTTGCACTAAATAATGTTTTTCTCAAAAAATATCATTTACTATATCTATTTTAATATATTCTTGAATATTTCTAATTGTAAATTCATCAAAATTTCTTTTATAACTTAAAGGTAGTCAATTATATAGAATATCATTTATTTCACTTCTCATAAGTAATTTTTTTATAAAAATAAGCAGGGGACTCTATACCCCTAAAATATTATTTTGCTTTTTTATCAGCTTTTTCTACAACTTCTTTTTTATCTTCAACTTCATCTTCAACTTTTCATTCTTCAATTTTTTTCTTCATCTCATCTTTTGCAACTGTTAAATTTTTTAACTGTTCTGATGAAATATTTGCCTTGTGTTTATTTATATCTAAAAACACACTTTTCAAACAATCCATATCTCAACATAATTCTAAAGCTTTTAAATCCGCCTCGAATACTGTTCTTTGTTTTTCTGCTCTTATATCATCAGCACTCATTGTCTTATATAAAATTTTTTCTTCTCATAAAGCTATCTTGCTAACTAAATCAACCCAATGCTCAAAATTTAAAGTTTCATCGTTTCAAATTTTTCAAGTTCTATCTTTTGTAACTAATTTTTCACTTGTGTTTGTGATTATTGTTCTTTTTCATTCTTTATCAACATACATATAACCAACTATGTCCATATAGTATGCAATTTTTGTAGATGATTTTCAATATAAACTTGGTACTATTCTTTGAATTTTATCACTATCTTTTTCAACCATTTCCTGAGCAATAACAATAACATTTATATCAATCTCTTTTATATCTCTAATTACTCCCTCAATCTTGTTTCATAGTTCTCCCCAATCCTGTATTTGCATTGTTTTTCAAGTCTTTTTTTCAATTCCTCTTTTAATCATATCACTTATTTCAGTGATACTGTCAATACATAATGTTTTAAAATCGTGTTCTCATTTACTTAAAAAATCTCTTAACTCAAATAAATCATCTAGTGATTTTATTTCAGTAAAAGCAACTTGTTTATCTGCAATAGATAAAAGTCAATTCTCAGCACTTGCAAACAATACATTTTCTGCACTTCAACCAAAGCTAGTTTTTCAACTTCAACTTGGTCCATATATTAGAGCCTTAATTTTATGACTCTTTGGACTAAATGTTTTTATCTCCATAAGTAGTAGGATAAAATAATAAAATAATAGAATTTTTTATAAATTCCATAGAGCCTACCATAAAGTAAGCTCTAGTAATCTATAAATCATCAACCTTATCTCTTAAATCTTGCATTTCTCAATCCAAATATTCCTCATATAATTCATTAAATCTTTTTATAAAATCAAAACTACATTCAGCTTCTTTGTATTTCATAAAGCTTATAAATTTTTCTAGTTCTTCCATTTTTATATAAATTTATAAAATATAATTAAAACCATTACCATTAAAGCAAACTTACTTCATTCAATTAAAGCCAATTCTAACTCATTTTTAAATATTCTTTTTTTTGCATTTGCTTTATATTTCATATTTAATTGTTAATATATATTACCTTTACATTCTATATAAAAATAAAGCATTTACAAGTTTTTTTTTAAAATAAATTTTTATAATCTAAATATAGCTTATCATAGCCTGTATCTAAGGCACATCTATAATTTACATTATTCCAACCAACCCATTTTTCAACAAATTTTTGATTTGTTCTTGTGTCATGGTACTTCATATAATAATAAGCAAAAGCAAATTTACTCATTTCAGGAGTTTCAAATTCAATATGTTGTCAATCAATTCAAGCAATACTTCAATTTAATCAAATTTTATCAGTGGGATTTTTTATTCAAAACCAATTTTTGTACTTTGGTCCTATTCAAGTTTTTCAGTTTTGAGTTTCAAGTATTCACACCATTGTCATAAAACTTGCACATCTAAACTCATCTGCATTTAATCAAAACTTTTCTTTTACTTCTAAACACATAAATAAATCGCTTTTAACTGCTTCAAAAGTTTTTTGGATACATTGTACCTTTTTTACTTTTTGAACACTGTCAGCTATACTCAGTTCATTATTTTTAAGCTTTTCATCTAATTGCTTTTCACAAAATCATTCAATTATATCTTTTCATTCAAAAACTCTATTAATTTGTATTTTTAAACATTCTTCAATAAATTCTTTTTCTCATAAACTCTTATCAAGTTTTTTTATTTCTTCATTTATGATTTTTTGTTCTTCAATAGCTTTTTCATTTTGCTTATTAATTTCTAAAATCATTTTTTCTTTTTCACTAATTCTATTTTTATTTATTTCTTCTTGCAATAATTCATTTTTTGCACTTAAAACAATCTTATTCTGTCTATTTGTAAGTCCCATTGAAATAACTATTACAATTATCAATATACTCATTAAAATTACTGTTTCTTTTGTATTTGTTTTCATATTTTTTTATTATTATATAAATTTAAAATTAAACTAATTTTTCTTGCCAACTAATTAAATTATTAAAATTCAAGCCAATAATTTCTTCTCTTGTAATATTTAATATAATTTCTCTTTTTTCTAAATAATCTAATATTAAACCATTATTTTTGTATTTTCATTTTAAACAATCAATCACACCTGCTTCAACTTTTTTAATTGAGTCATCAATATTTTCAACATCATTTTCCATAAGTAAGTTTTTAAAATATAAAGTTGTATTTGCAAACACATAAGAATTATAACATATAAATATAATTTTAAGCAAATTTTTAACACTTTTTTTTTACATTTTTTTTACAATCTTTTAATATTCTTTTATCATAACAGAAAAAAACATAAAAAAAAAGACATTGATTTTTTTAAAAATCATCATCTTTTAATGGGTTAAGGCTTTTAACCATTCATAAATTGTCTTCAAATAGAAATTTTGAGTCTATTCAATACTCGTAAAAATCATCACTCATATTAATCTTTATATTTTTCTAAAATAGTTTCAATATCTCATTTTAATATATCTCAATTTAAAACTTTTTGCATTGCTCTTAAAATCATAGTAGCCGTTTCTTCCCTAGTAGGCGAAAGCTTATTGTCTTTTCAATTATATATTCATAATTCAAAAGCAACTTTTGCCATAGGTATATTAATTTCACTCATAATCTTATCTTTATATAATAAAATTGTATCAATCTCATCTTCAAGACTATATTTGCTTGGAAATAATAACTCAAAATCAGAATATTTCAAATACATTTTTCATCAATCGTATTTTTTATCTCAATAACTATTCTTAATGATGAAGCAACCTCATTCATAATCATCATCATATCAAATTAATGCAATTGCATGGCCTGAACCTTTTGGACCTCAAACAACAAAAGGATCAAGATAACCTAAAGACCAATTTATTTGATTACTTCAAACTACAATAGGCTTTTTATTAAATATTGAGTGTTTAGCTTCAAGTATTGTTTCAACAAGTGTCCAACCACTAATTAATCATAAATCTCTTGCTGTTCTTGGTCCTGCTGAAACTAAGGCTCATTTATTAATATCTAATCTTCAAAGTGTTTCTGCATGAAGTCAAAATGCTTTTCATAATATTCTTACTTCGCTTCATTCTTGAAAATTCTCCTCATTACTTACATGGGCTGTGGAATAAAAAACACACATCATTCTAGTAACTTCTTCTAATCATTGATTTTGATAATCAACATTATCAAGAATAAATTTACTTGGCAATTCTCAGGCTCAGGCGAATTCAATATTCTGCACTTGTGAATATTTATAATCTCTCTCATCAATTATATCAAAACAAGCATTTTCTATATTGTTCATATTATAGGTTTAAAATATAAGTTATCTTATTTTTTCTGTCTTTTTATTGCCTCATTATTGAGTAATTGAAGCCATTGAGCAATATATCTATTTGGAATAAAGTGTATTCTCTCAATGCAGGGATTTCATCTTCTCTCCCTTGCTTTATTAATTCTTTTTCTTTTTCCTTTTCATTTGTTTCTAACTCGTGAACCTGTCTTAATAACATAATCTAATAATTAGAATATAAATTACCTCAATCAGTTAAAACTTTTTGAATTCTATCCTTTATTTCATTACATCAATCTTCTGACATTTTAGATAATAACCAACTTGTCATATCATTTTCTCCCATTTCTTCTTGCAGAGATAGATAATCAATTTCTCAATATTGTTCTTTTGATCCTTTATTTTTTATGGAATTTTTTCACATAATACAAAATTTAAGAATTATAAAACTTTTTTCAATTCAGATATTTTTTTATCTATCTTTTTAAAGTTAAATCTTCATCATATAGATAATCATAGCAATACTAAAACTTTTCAAGGATTATTCATTCATTCATTGCCTAATCAAGCTATTAAAATATCATCGGCTAACATTTGGTCGTATTTTAATTTTCAATTGATACAAGTGATTTCTCATATAAAAGAATATAGATAATCGTGCATGATATATGAAGCATATCCTGCTTTATCAAAAAAAAAGAAAATTGGAGGAATGCTTCAAAAATCTGTTACAAATCATTTTGATACTTTTATGATATATTTTTTTCAAAAAAAATCCAATAAAAAAAGAAAGCTACTAGCAACTATAAAATACTTAGTTCAAATTATCTTTTTTAAATCTCAGTTTTTTATAATAGTAACTTTCATTTTTTTTAATTAGCATCTAAATTATCAGATATTCATTTATATATTATACGAATGGTAGACTGTATAATATTATTTTTTAAATGTTTTACATTTCAAGTATTTTCTTTTTCTTCTAAGAAATATAATTTATTTAATTCAATTACATATTCAGAAACTCTGATATAATGCCTAGCTAAGAATGCATCTATATATTTTTTTTCAAACTTATTTTTTCATAACTCATCTTTTATAGTTAATCATACCTCCCCTAAAAGCATTGAAAATTGAGTTTTGAAAGTTTCTAAATCTGATGTTCTTAATTCAATTATATCACAAACAAATTTTTCAAGTATTCTTATTTTTACAAAGAACATATCTCTATTCTGCTTTTTTTTAATTAGAGGAATATATTTATTATTCATTTGAATAAAATCATTTTCAACATTTATAATATCACTTATACCTCTCATTTTTTCCTGAATGAAAGAGTTTCTATTTAATTGTAAAAATTTTCTTAATGGCCTTATAAAAGTAAATCACATAGCCTCTAAGTTTTCTAAAACTGATATAGCATCTCTAAAAACTATGAAACCTATCATAACAGGCATAAATATATGAACATTCATTACTATATCTAATCACTCAAACAACAATATTAAAATTCAATAGACTCATAATTTCAAACATCATTTGAAAAATGCTCTACTCGAGAATATTCAAAATTGTAATGATTTTAATATTCAAGTAATTAAATCTAAGAAAAATATAAGAAAAAATATTTGAATATATATCAGGTGGTCATTAAATGCTAATGAGAGAATTGACATAACTCATCACAAAACAAATTTTGCTAATAGACTATGACACAAAGTGTCCATTAATACTATTTTTGAAGTACAATAAGTTTGCTCTATATGAGTCATATCAATTCTTGTTATAATCTAAATCTCCTCACCAAATTCAATTGTTGCATCTGCTTGTGCATCAGTTCAAGCTTTAATTTGCCTTGCAAATATAATCACATAATCTCATCATGATAAATAAAAATCAAGGTCTTCGTTTGGTTCTTTTGCTTCCCAAGTAGCTTCTGCAGGAATACTAGCCTTATATGATATATTTGTCTTTGTGAAATCAACCGTAGTTGTTGGAGGAATTGCTGGAGATATCGCACTCATATCAATTACATCCATACAACTATAATCATTTACTGGTTGCCATACTCAATTTCAAATTGATATTGCTGTTTGGTCCCTTGTGATTGCAAATCATACTTTACAAGCCTTTGTATATGCAGAAGCTGTAAGTCTTAAAAGTCTTAAATTTCTTGTGTTTATTTTTCATTTAAATAGAGTATTTACTCTAAAAATTGCTAATGATTTTATAGGGAGTCATACACTTCAACTAATAGTAACTAAATCATTATTTGAAAATGATGCATCTGTTAATGCTCATGACCTGCCTCATTCACTTGTAATATCAACACATCAAGCTCTTAATATTACATTTTGTCATGCTGTTATATTTTTACAAAGAAAAAATGCAGGTAGTTGTGGATTTTCTAAAGTAACATATCAAGTTGGTGGTGTAATTCATATTTTTATTAATTTTTGCTCTATATAGTAAAAAAAATCTCATACTCATCTCCATTGAAATTGATTGTCATATAATAGTCAATCATCATTTAATCTTGATATATCAATTCATTTATTTATAAAATCAAGTGATACATCTTCATTATATATTATGTTTCATCAACTAACTATTTTAAAATAAGGTACTCAATTTAATATCAATAAACTGGTTCAGTTATATACTACTCAATCAACAACAAATCATATTCAATATTCTCTGTGTGCTCAATTTAAATCATAAGTTGGGGCAAATATAGAAGTAGAATATAGGTGTCATCTATTTGGTTGGTATCTTGGTGACCTGAAACTTTGAATTAATGTATAATTTCAATTAGTAGGTCAAGATAAAATTTCTAGTGTTCAATTTATAGAAGATACCCTTGTAGAGTCTTTAGCCTTTACCTCTACTCAATCCTCTATTATTTTCCATATAGTACCATTTACATCATAAGTCCACATTGAATGGAAAATAGAATAATCAAATGATGATTTAATCACTCCCCATGCTGTATTAAGAATATCTGAGTCTACTAAATTTCATCAAATTTTACTTGTTTTTATATATCAAAAATCATCAACACTAATCGGTCTAACTATATTATCATCTTCATCATATCCTCATATAACAGGATTTCAGTTTTCATCTAATGGAAGTATTCAAAACCTTTCTTTAGTTGCCATAATAATAAAATTATAAACTATTTATTTTTTCTTTTCACTCAGCAATACAATCATTTATAAAATCATCAGCTTTCATTACTTCATCTAATATAACTAATTCATCAACTGTGAAATCTCTTTTTTCATATAATACAACTCACATAATTCTACTTGCTTTTCTTTCAAGATTAGTTTGGTCTGTTTCAGAATATTGAGAGAGAATTTTCTCTCTCGTTTCTGAATTTATTTTTTGGATTTTTTCTTCTTTTGTTTCAACTTTTTCAACTAGTTCTCAATCTATAAAATCATAAGTTCAGCTTAGATTAAAATCTCACTCAATAAGTTTATCAAAATCCATATTCTCTTTTGTGATTTTTACATCTGTAAAACCACTTAATTTTCAATTTTTAATTATTGCAAACATAATAATATAATTATCAAATAGTTGGAATTGAATATAATATTCAAGAATTTCAGTTTCATCAAGCTGTTCATCAATGAAGTGCTCAGGTTCATCAATTTCATAGAGTTAATGTTGCTGATATAGTAGGAGTTCATTTAGAAGCTGTATAGAAAAATAATACGACTCCTCAATTTCAACCACCTCAACCACCACCTCATCTATTATTTCAAGGGTATCAATTTCCTCAATTTCATCATTTACTTTCAATATTTATTGTTCAAATTGTAGAATATACTGAAATTATTATACATCATCAATTTCATCAACCACCTCAACCACCTCATCAAGTTCAAGAAAAATAACATCAACCACCTCATCAACCACTAGAAGCAGGTCATTTATATCATAAAACTGTTGTAAAAAATGATACCATTCTTGGTATAAAATATTTATTATAAAATTCTCACTGTGTAGATATTCATCAAATTCATCAATTTCATCAAACATAACTTCATGCAGTTCATCAAACTCATCAGGTAGCTCCCCCTATTGTTGTATATCAAGGACTTGCACTCATTCAGGCTGAACCACTCTCTCAATTTGAACTATTACTTCATGCTCATCAAGCTCAGGCCTGTACTTCTCATCAAATACTTCATTGATTAAGGGCTCCTCATCAAGCACCTCAGGTAGGTAGTCATCAGTTTGTTCCTGCATTTCAATTCCTAGCTATTTTTCAAGTTCATTCAGTTTTTAATGCTCATCTTACAAATATTAAATATCAATTTGGATTTAAAACTCAACCCGTTTGTACTGTTAAATTATTGTAATACATATCTCTTGTAAGAGTTGTTGTTCAAGATGGAATAACAACATTTCAATCACTTCAATCTCATAATACTGCTATATTTAGAACAGGTTCATAACTTATATCATAATATAATTCTGTCGTACTAATTGCTTTAAAGCTTCCTCATAATTGAATAATTCAAGTAGTTGCATTAAATCAATAATAACTTCATTCTATTAATCAAGTTTGATTATTATCATAATAGGTATTAAATTTTCAAATTTCTCAAATATTTTTTGCTGTTTGTAATATTCATATGAAATTAGTTCCTCAAATAGTTGCTAATTTATACAAAGGTAGTTTGAAATATATGTCATCAGAAGCATTCGCCCAACTTCAAGTATTTTTGCTCATTGTACCTATTTGAACACTGCTTCAAGCACTTCAAACTGAGTAATAATTTACTGCATCAGTTGCTCAACTTCTTTTTAAAACAATATGATAAATCACTCATTCAGTAACTGTAACAGGACTAGCAAAAGTAAAATCTTTTTCTGTTAAAACTCAACTTAATGCTGTATAATTTATTAAATTAGATGTTCAAATTGCAACTCAATCAGGTATTCAAGCATTATTTCATTGAATTTCAATAAATAAATTATCGCTTGGAGAACTAATTGTCGCAACCATTAAAGAAATAGTAGAAATAGCAACTTGTCAATAAAAACTTTGAGCAATCTGAGGTTGTGCCACACTTCAAATATTGTTTGCTGTTGTTCAAACTAATTGCTCATAATTTACTCTTGAATAAGCAATTCAAGGAGTAACTCAATTCGCTCACATCATTATATTTAGACTTGGAGAAGTAACCTCAGCTTGAAGTCAAGTCAAATTGCTTCAATCTCAATATAAAACAGTTGCATATAAATCGCCTGTCGTTCTTATATCTCAAACTATTCAATCTAAATTTAAAATAGCCTTTTTAATATCAATAAAAACTCTTAAATCAGTAATTACTCAACTTCAATTACTTTCAGCAAGAGGAATATAGTTTCAAGCAGGGAATGTATCTCAAACAACAATGGATCATATTCAAGTTCAATCAAGAGCATTATTTAAATCTCAATCATCAATATTATCTTGTCAAATTTCAATATATATTTTTTTATTTATTCATGTAGCAATTACTTCAACCTCTGTACTATAAAAAGGTATTTTAAAAGTTTCTCATCAAGTTCTAACAACTTCAATGAATGCTCCTCAAACTGCGACACTATTTACTGTAACCTCTAATCAAGAGATTACTCATTCTTCAATAATTGCAGAAATACTTTCCTGAAATTGATAATCTCTAGTCTTATTTTTACCTCATAAGCATCATACAATTTGTACCATCTTTTTAAAAATAAAGAATTAAAATATTTTTATCAGTATATCCATTTTTTAAAAAATAGAAATATTTATTTTTTCAATCTAAAATATAAGAAAAAGTCCTCATAGGATAGGTTTAGAAGTTGCAGAAACTGCATTAAATGTTCAGTTTGATAAAAATGTGTGAACAGTTTGAGTTCAAACAGTTGTAACAATTCAACCTGTGCTTTTTATTCAAATTCAATCACTTCAATCAGTAGCATAAGATATTACTACAATTCAAGCCCCTCAATCTCAACCTTTATTGTTTGAATTATAATGAGAACCTCATCAACCTCATCAACCTGTATTTGCTCATCAATTTCATCATGGAGTATTTGTTTGTGCAGATGTAGTTCATCAACCTCAGGCACTTCAATTATTTAATCAGGCTCATCAAGTAGTTGTCAAAACTGCTCAACCTCAACCTCATCAAATACCTCAATTACCTCAACCAATAGTGTATCAAGCACCTCAACCTCAACCTCCCCAATAATAATTTGTTCATAAAATATCATCTAATAATCAGGCTCCTCAGTGTGGCAAGTTTGGAGAACTTACTCATGCTCCTCAGGCTCATCAACCTCATCAAGACCTATACTGTGCTGTTGTATCTCATCAAATATTACCTTGTCAAACTGACCCTCTACCTCATTGGTATAAAATAGCCCCATTATTATATCAACTTGCACCTCATCAAGAACCTCCTGAACCTCATCTTATTCATGGAGTATATAAAGCATAAGAACTCCCCCCATACCCTCATCATATCGCATATAAACCTGCGATAGAGGAATGTTCTCAATTCGTTGCAGGTTTTGTATATTGGTGTGCTGTTGGTTGTCATAATGTTCAAGCCGAAGGTGCTCAAATTCAACCACTTCAAACCTTAATAATATTACTTCATAATGGAAGTGTTGTTGTAGTAGAAATAACTCAACCTCATCAACCACCCCCTCACATATCCATACCTCCTGCTCATCATCAAGCAACTACTAGGACTCTTACTGTTCAAACCTCTACTACTTCATTATATGTTATGGTACTTATCTTACCTCAACTCGTTTCTACATAGACTCAACTAACACCACTATCAAATATATCATACCATTTAATCCCGTCTTTACTGACCTGTGTTTTTGTTTTGTAATATGTCCTGCTGTCTGCAAAATAATGCCAAACCTTAACTGTATCAATAGGATATACTGCTAATAAATCTACTTGTACCCAAACATTACCAAAAAAACTAGCACCAGCATAATTTGCAGAATTTAAATCTCAGTCAGTAATTCTTGTTATTGGATATGATGCATTGAAAGTAGAGTTAGATGTTGGAACTTTAGATAATGCTCTATTTGTAGCCCCCTCTAAAGCCTGTATCTCAACCCAATGATTACCAATATTTGCAGAGCTTTGATTTAAAAAATCTCTAATATATCTTATTCATGTAATTGGTACTTCCATAATTTTTATATTAAGATTAATCCACTAAAAAAGTACAAGATAATGAAATCCAAAGATTACTATAAACCCTACAATTTACCACTCAGCTTGTTAGAATATCAAAGGCTCAAAATACTTGGTTTGAAGTCATTGGAAGAATTAATTGTGAACTTGGTCTATATCAAACAGGTAGAGTAAAAACTTGGACTGCACTTCAACTTTTTGCAAGTCATTTAATTTCAACAACATTTCAAATTTTTCTATATCTTATTCAAAAATAAATACTTGCATCATAATCAACCCAACCATTTACATAAGTTGGAGTAAGCCAACCACTATCAGCAGGAGCACTTACTCAACTTCATCACTCATTTATTCAAACAAAATCCCATTTACTCGTAACTGCATTATAAATAAATCAAAGATACATTGTTTTTGAAGCAATTGTAACACTTGGCAAGACTAAGTCTGACTCAGCAAAATATATCGCATTCCAAGTTAATGCTCTACTCGTTCAATTATCTTTTATTCTTAATAATAATTTTTGTCATGCTGTAGGTGTTCAAGTTGGTGCATTTATTGTTGTAGCTTGTGTCAATCCTGTAACAGTATAGACATCTGAACTATCTCAATTAGGAGTGATAGTTGCTCAATCTGCAATTGTATTTAATCTTTGTGTGATCCTTTTGTTTGTAAGAGTTTGAACATCATTTAATTTTACATCTCATCAAGTAATATCAACATAAACAGTACCTGTCCACCTAAATTGTTTATTATCATCAATAGTAATATATATTTTTCAAGTTTCCCCTGTTCATGGTAGAGAGGCATAATTAGAAACTTCAACAACATCATCAACATAACTTGGCAAATTTGCAGATGGCACTAGTCATCAAACTAATGGAGCATATCAATTTGAGGCTCATTTATTTGCTGAGTTTTCTGCTGTAAATCATAAACTATCTTGTTTTGCATTTAGTGCATTTTGTAAGTCTGTTTGATTTGATAGTGTTCAAGTAATTGCCCCCCAAACTGCACCTGCTCAACCTCAAACAGAATCTTTTATATTTTCTATTTTTGTTTTTAAAGTTTTTATTGTATCAATTAGAGTTATCTTTTTAATTTTTGCATTATTCAAGATAATTCAAATTTTTATTAATTCTCATCATTCAAAAGTTTTTCAAATTACTTTTATTCAAATATTGAACTCCATAAATTTGTTTCATGAAGTTATAACTTTAACTGTATCTCATAAACTAACTTCAAAATAATTATTTGACTTTGGCTCAACCTCAATATCATTTATTACATCTTTTCTGCTTGTTAAATATGCAATTGTTTCAGCTGTTACATCTCAAAGCACTTTAACCACTCTCTCTATTCTTCAAATTGCCCCAATGCTAGTTAGGTCCTCTTGCTCATTATAAATCGTTCAATCAGTTCATATTATGGCATTTCAAGTGTTTCTAATATCTATATTTCATTTAATACTGTTAATTGTTCTTTTCTCTCAAACATTAAGATTATATTTATACTCAACATAATCATTTCAAGATACTGTCCTATCAATTCAAATTGACTCTTTTACCTTTAGAGTAAATGAGGCTGTTGTTCAAACTAAAACAGGCTCAACTATAAACTCATATTTATTATCAAGTAAATCTTGAAAAGCTGAGAAAATTGTATTTGGTCTTTCAAATTTCTTACTTGTTAAATCAGTTATTCAACAATCTATGTCAATTGCAATATTTTCTCTTAAATTTACCGTATCAATAATATCATTTAAAATAAAATCAATTGTTTGATTTATATATTCAACATTTGCATAAAACTTTTTATCATTGAAAATTCAAACTAAACTTTGAAAATAAAATGTATTATATTCTCAGTATGTAGGAATAATATTATAAATATATCATCAAAATAAAACATTTCAATTATCTACAAAAATTATTCTATTATTTAATTTCAAATAGGCTTCTTTTGCATTACTATTTTTTATAGTCATTGTAAAACTACCCTTTGAAATATCATTCAAAAGGTCTGTATGCTTCAATCCTCAGAAAAATTTATTACTAAATCTATCTAAAATATTATTGTTTCTATCTAAAATTAATAAGTCCATAATCTTTTTATAATAAAATATTTTTATAATAAACAACTACTGCAATATCATTTCACAAGAACACTCAATCATTATCATAAACCTCAATTTGTGTAGGTCAATCAATAGTGATAAACTCTCATCAAACTTTATCTGCCATAATATTTACTCAATCCAAAGTTGCTGTTTCAGTTGCTGTATCAATAACATATACTTGTCAAATAGTTGCTCAAATATTAAATTGAATATAGTTTCAAGTTGTTTTATTTAAAATTCTTATAAATCCATTTATTTCTCTTATTGCTGTGATTTCAAACCTTGGTTGTAAAGGTTGGTTTCATCAATTTGGAGTAATAATAAACTCTCAACTTCACTCATTTATTGCAATTCATTCATTTGTGATAGCAATTCAATCATTTGTAATAGCAAGTCATCAAGCAAATCATTCTCTACCTGTTTGAGAGAATTCAGTAGATGATAAAAGCAAAGGATCAGGAGATATTAAAACAACTGTAAATCTTCTAAGAAAATGCCAAGTGTCTGTTTCAAAAGGCTCATATTTAATAGGATTTTTTATTGAAACATTTGCCTCCCAATCGTTTCACTCATCATCAGTAAATTTAAAAACCTTTGTGATTAAAGTTGCTGTATTTCATTGAAGTCTAAATAAATTATCTAAATAATTCATTCATTTTCAAAATCAAGCCTTTGTTTCAGAAACTATATATCAAGATATTCAAATTACCCTACTCCTTGCATAAGTTGGACTTAATGAAATTCAATGGTATCATTCAATATCTTTGCTCTCCTGAGAAAAATTTAATTCTCTTGGATTTAAATCATCATCAAGAGTTATTTCATAGTCAATAGTTGCATTGTCAATTATGCTTCAATTATATAAGTAATTACTTCATATCATGATAAAAAAGGTTAAGGATTAATTTTACTATTAATATTATCAGTGAAACTATTTAGGTCCCCTTGATTATTATTTGTAATATCTCAATAAATATTCACACTTCATCACTTTATATCTTTTGTTTGAGTAGTGTTAAAAGCCGATTGACTTGCATTATTACTCGCATTTTGTGTCGCATTTTGTAAAACACTTCAAGAGTACCCTGCTTGTGCTTTTGCCTTTGCAAGAGCATTATATTTTTGAGTTAATGACTCAACTTTTTCCTGTTCAATTTTTAATCTTTCTCAAAATGCTTGTAGGTATGCTTTTTCAAGAGTATTTTTATCAGTAATAAATTTTTTATATTCTTCATATTCTGATAAGATTTCAGCTTTTTTTGCTGTCTGTAATAGTTCTAAATTTGCTATTTCTTCATCAATTGCCTTTTGTTTTTCTTCCTTTTTTAATATTAAGGCATCAATTTCAACTTGTGTTTCAGCTTTTTTTGCCTCAATTCAATCTAAGATTTTTTGAGTCTTACTTTTTTGAAGTTCCTCAGTAAGTCTTAATCTTTCCTCCTCAGTAGTATTTGAGTTTATTAATTCAAGTTCTTTTTTTAACTCAGCCTCTTTTTGATAATCTTCAATTGTAAAATCATTCCTTTTCCCCTCGCTAAGTGTTTTTAGTTCTTTTTGAATTTCTAATTGTCTTTCAACTAAATCACTTGCTCATGCTCATTCAATTTTTTTTAAATCTCATTCTAATTTTTTTATTGCATCAGAGATTTTTCATATATCAACTACTCACTCCTCTCAAACTTCTTTTATTTTTTCTGAAAGCTTATCATAATCTCATTTTAATCAAACTATTTTTTCTTTTTGCTTTACAATTTCATCTTTTATATCTCAATATGCTCAAATTCCTGCCTCTTTTAATTTTTCTAAATCTTTTACTTGGTCATCTACTGCTTTTTCTAGTGCCTTTGCTGTTTCTCAGGCTGTCTTTTTTGCATTCTTCCCTCACTCAGTAGTTTCACTTTTATATTTATCATTTAACTCATTAAATCTTCTAAAACTCGTATCATAGGCATCTTGCTTTACTCATTCGCTATCTCTAACTGCATCAGTAATTTTTTTCTCAGAAGCTTCCATTTCGTTTGCAAGTGTCAAGGCATCTGCTTTTATTTCTGCATTTAAGTCTGCTCAAATTCATGTAATTGTTTGACCTATTTTTCTTCTCCTTGCTTCAATCTCTCAAAATAATGCTGATGTTTTTCAAAATTTTGCTCAACCTCATTCATCAAAATCTACACTAATTTTATAATCAGTTCAAAAAACTGAGTTTATTTTTTCTAAAAATCAGTTCAATTTTTTTGCTCAAGCATTTAATGCTTTTCATAATCATCAAGCAATTAAATTTGGTAGTACCATAAAGGCTTCTCAAATTGCTATGATTACTAATTTCCAAGTATCTATGAAAACCATTCAGGCATCTTGTGCTGTTAAAACAATTGCGGCCAAAACTGCTCAAATACCTTTTCATAATGATTTGAATACAAATAATAAAGCTTTTATTCAAAAATTTACTCTATTAAGTACCCATAGAAATCTATCTCCCCAAGTCATTGTTTTAACCTCTCAATCATTTAATAATCAAGATATTCAATTAAATACTCAGGCAATTCATTCAAAAGCTGTTGCAAATACTGATCCTATTGTTTTTCATATTTCAACAAAAGATTTTATGAAAGCAACTCAATAAATTTTTATAAAATCTGCAATAGTTCAAAGCCAACTTGCTGTATCATGAGCGACTTCTCTACCTGCTGTGGCAAAAGTGTCTTTAATAACACCTCAAAGCTTTTTCAATTGATTTGCAAAACTTCAAGCTGTTCTAATTGCATCTCATTGAGCATCAGTTGTATTATCTAATAATAATCCCCAAGTAACTAAGGCTTTTTGTTGTTTTGTAAGTTCTTCCCCTTGTTTTATAACTCAATCACTTAAGGCTCTTGTTTTTATATCAGCCTCATTGATAACTATACCATAAGTCTTTAATGACTCTCTTTCTCAGGTTAAAGCAGAAGTAAAGGCTCTAAGAACATCTCAATCCTGAGCATTACTAAAAGAAGCAACATCAATCGCCAATTTTACCATTTCTTGTGATAAAGCTGAGGCATCTTCTGTGGCAAATCATAAAGGTTTCAATATATCTCATAATCAAGCACCAAATTGCTCAATCTCTAATCTTGACCTACCAACATTATCTGCAATTGCATTAAAAGAGGCCCTAGCTTCTTCCTCAATACCTCAAAAAACAGTATTAAATTTTGATTGAGTTTCCTCTAAATCACTTCATAATTGAAATAACTTTTTTCAAAATCCAATAACTGCTGTAATTGATAATGCTCATGCAATAATTCATTTTAATCAAGCAAAACCTCATCATATACTCTCAGCACTATCCTTAACTCATTTTGCCTCTTTTTTAAATATACTTGCAAAAAATCATAGCTTTTTTTGAGAGCTATCAATATTAGTATTGAATTTTTTTGTATCAGCTTCAATTTCAACTGTTAATTTATCAACAACTACCATTTTTTATAAGTTATAAAATATTTTTATCAATTGGCTTTTTTGAAAACTTTGCCATAACTTTTGCTCTATTTGCTTTTAATTTTTCAAGAGTATCATCATACATACCACTTGCTAACTCTTTTTTAACTTGATTTTTTGCATTTTCAGCTTTTCATTTTGGAGTTTGTTCATTCAAATTATAAATAATTCATTCAGACAAGTATTGTATTTCCTCCCAGGTACACTTTTTTATGCTTTCTAGTGTTTCATTACTGTTTTGGAATATAAATGCTAGTAATGATGAAAATGGTGCTTCTCAGCTTAAATTTTTAGCTTTTTTTGTCTTTGTTTCTTTTTGATTATAAAATCATCTGCAATATGTTCATAAAATGAAGTCAAAAATGTTTTTAAATTTATCAGGCTTTATTTCAGTAAAATGTTTTTCTGTAAAATTTAAATCTCATTTTTTTGATTTTTGTAATATTTCAAAGATATATGTAACAATCTCATTACTATCTTTTTTCATATAATAATCAAACTCAACTATTTCAATCAAAGTTGCTTGTTTTATAAGAAAAGAAAAATCATCTTTTCAAATATTTATTTTCAAAACTCATTCTTTTGATAATAATTCTTGCATAAAAAAATATGTTATCAAGTAATTTCTTGATAACATATTATTCATTTACTCAAAAAAGTAAAATTAAAGAGTTTCTATATTCATAGTGATTTTAGCACCTCTTTTTCATTCAAAGACTCCTGTCGTTCCCTCTAAATCTTGTGCAATAGCTAAATCAACCACATCAATCTTGTATTGTCCTTTGAAAATACAAGACTCTAGTGTATATGTATTGATTTTTCCATTTACATCAGCATCAGTAACGATTTTTGCAATCAATTCAGTATCATTTGCATATTTTCTTATTCTCTCAACTTGAACAGAAGCATTTGGAGTATAATCAAAATTAATAGTGAAAGCTTGTGCCATAGTTGTAACAGTAACACTATCTTGGATAACTATACCATATTTACCATTTGCATTTTTAACTAATTCAAAATCAGTTCAACTAACTAATAATCCATTAGTCGCACCTGTAATAGAATTTATTACAAGAGCAGAACCATTTCAATTTTGATTTAAAATTTCAATGAATTCATTAAACTCAAAGGCACTAGCAATTGTAACTTGTGTAGCACCTGCAACCAAAGCACCTGCAATATTTGTAACAGTTGCACCTGTAAGCATTGAGATTTTTTCAGCATCAATGTTTTCTAAAAATTGAACATTAATAGTTGGCAATGGGCTTGACCCTGTGATTGAAGACCTATTTTGCACTTGCACTTCAACTCTTTCAGCATCTGTGTCAATTGTAACATCTAAAGCTTTTACACCTCAAAAATTTACAAAGTTTAAAGGATCACTCGCTCTTGCAACTAATAAATCTCAGGCAACCGTTCATAATTTATTCTCGTCCATATTTGGCATAATTTCAAAATTAGGAATTAAAATTTACTGAAAAAGTAATAATCTACTACTCTTATCATCTCATCAGGGAACTCAACTTGGTTAAGCTGAATAACTTTCCAAGCTTTTGGGTCAATATTTTGACCACTTCACACAATAAGATTTTCAAGATTTCATGATAAAGTTTCCATCGCCTCCATTGTTCATGCAACGAAGTAAAAACTAAATCTTTCCCTGTATCCTGTTTTTATTCTTGTCTTTCATCAAGATAAGAAATAAATATAGTTCTCAGGCTGAGTATCTCAAATAGGCTTTTTGTATGTTATTTTTGAAGCCAAAACTAATCAAGGCTTTCAAGTAAGATATGTTAATATAGATTTTATCATCAGTATTTAATTATATGTTTAATATTATCTTGCTCTTTTTCTATACTACCTCTAAACATAGAGGCTCACTCAGCTGTTTTAAAAACTTTACTTCACTTATGATAATTAAATTTTTTTCATGCAATTCAATATTCAACATACTTTGCATATTCAATATTTGTTCAAATTTCAGAAACAAATTTTTTTCATCTAGCAAAAGTTGGCTCAGTGATTATAGAATTTTGCAAAGTTCATCAAGTTGTTCATTTTCTTCAAAGAGATATTGGTGTTTCATCTTGTATTATTCATTGTAAATGAAGTCATGCAAGTCAAACATTCTTTTGGACCTCTTTAACTACTCAATCCCTAGCTTTTTGCATACTCATTAAAACTTTTTCTATTTTAGACATCTTGTGTAAGATTATATATAATATGATTACTTGCTCATCATTTGGCGATTTGCTTTCAATAAATTATATAATTAGTTCAATCAATTATGACTCTATCTCAATTATTTGCTCAATTGTATTTAGTTTCAGCATACAATTTGTAAGTAACCACAAATTGTTCTTCTTTTGAGTCATCAGATGAGATTTTAGAGCTTCATTTTCATAATCTACATTTTATTCAAGCATATAGTGAAATGAAACCTTTTACCTCTTTTCAATAACTATCTTTTGTGTAAGAAACTGTTTCAAAAGTTCAAATATCTTTTAATCAATCTGCAAACATCTTTTAATAAGTTAGTCTTAAAGTGGCTCATCATTTTACCTTTCAATATTTTCAAAGTATTTCTTGAACATTATCAGGGATAACATTTCAATCATTCTCATCTGCATAATTAGCACTGTATCAATCCCAACTCTCACTTTTTAATCAAGCTTTTTTATCATTTATAAATAAATGTTCAATCATATAGACCGTTGCTTGTTTTATGTCTTTTGGAATTAAATTATCTTCATCAGGGAACTTAAAATCTTGTCAAACTACCTTAGGTACTATAACTCAAATATTTTCATCTATAAGCAACTGAGCCTTTATGATAAGCACATTAATAAAAGCATCAGTTTGAGAGATTAAATCTGCATTTACTGAGTTTTCTTTTACTTCTGTTGGTGTTACATAAACTGCATCATAAAAAGTTGCCATGATTATTTAAGTTTAGAAATTAATGTTTCTATTTTTATATTTAAAGGAGCTTCTTTTCAAAACTTTTCAAAATATTGAAGTCTTAAATCAGCTTCTGATATTTCTTCTAACTCTCAGTCTTCATCATCTGAATTTGTAGAGTCATCTTCAAAATCATCTTCATCATCAACAACATCATCTTCTCAATCTTCATTTTCTAAATCTTCTGATCCTTTATCTTTCCCTAGGTCTAAATCTTCATCTAACAAACCAACTTCACTATCTTCTTCATTAATAACAGAAATGAATTTTGTTTTTTCTAAGATAACTATTTCTTCTTTGTCTTCTGTTTCATAAACTCATGGAGATAATCTTTTGTTTCAAAGAAGACAAGCAAATTTTAATTGAAATTTCATAATATTTATGATTAATAATAAGAAAAAGGAGGAGAAAGACTCCTCCTAAAATTAAGTAGTAAGTCCCATATCAAGACCAAAGTTTGATTGTAAGTTTTTATAATTAAATCAAAATTGAGCCATAATTGTTTTCTTAACAACTCTTGGATTTTCAGGGTCAGAAGTATTTACTATTCTTAATTGGTCTTCAACGAAGTAAGCTTTTTCCATATCTTCTGAGTTTGCATAGATAACCGTATCATTAGGCATATCATGGTCTACTGTAAAGAATACATCTCCTATTCAATCAGCAACTATTCAATCTGAGATTTGCCCTAGCATATTTCATCTAGTGTCAGCAATTCTAGCTTGGAATGAACCAAATTTATTAGCTAATTGTTTGTTTTTAGTAGAAAGGATTATTGTATCAACAGTCCCTTTTGCTTCCCAAATAGCTTGTAAAGTTGCCTCAACTCTTGCTTCTGTAAATGCTCAGGCAGTAGAAGTAACAAGGTTAGAATTACCTCAAACAATTATTGATTGAATTAATCCTCTTGTCATTCTAGGTTGTGAACCATCAGCATTACCTGCATCATAGTAACCATTGATTGAAGCATTGTTTAAGTCTTCAATAACTCTTGTCATTTCTTCTTGCTCTCTTAATGCAAGTAAATCATCAATAGTTTTTCTTCTTTGTTTAGCTTCTGTATAAGTAGCTTTGATTTGTCTATTGATTAATTGAATACCATTGCTAGATTTAACAGTTTCATCAAATAAACCACTTCAAGGATTAGTCCCCTCAGGTACTGCAACTGTATGCACTAAGAATGGAGTAGAAGTAGCATGAGCAACTCCTGTTGTTCCACCTGCACCTCTTGCATATACATCAATAGTGTTACCTGTTCTATCAACTGATTTAACTATTACTAGTTCATCTTCAATTTTCATAGTATAACCTACATCTAATAATGCAATACTTGAAGCAGGTACTGCTAAGGCAGTTGTATCTACTCAATCAGCCCAACCTGCACCAATTACACCGGCTCTTGCTCTTGCAGGTCTAGTGTAAGTATCATATACAACTGTAACTATTGTTTCTCAATCTTTATGTAAGTCCCACACTGCTCTTGAAGCAGGTTTCACATTTGATACTAAGGCTCTAACTTGTGGGTCAAGAGTGTTTGTATCTGCACCTGAATTAATTATGTCAGCTAATGTTGCCATTTTTTAATAATTAGCAAAATAAAATTATTTGTCTGTAAGTGTAATTTCTCATGATAAAACTTTTCAAAGCTTCACAAGTTGGATTTTTTCAGCTTCTGTTTTATGTACTTTTTTTACAAGTTCATCAAACATTTCCTGAGCCTTTTCCATTTGTGTTTTTACTGCTCATGATTGTTTTACCTTTCAACCTATTTTAGTTGGGTCATCAACCTTTATGAATTGTTTACCAAAATCTGTGATGAATGTTAATCTCTCAGTGATTGGATATTTTTCAGCCATTGATTTAACAAATTCTCTATTTGCCTCAGGTATTTCCTCAATTGCTTTTACAACCAAGTCCTCAATTCTTTTTTCAGACTCTAATTGTTTTGCTTTTAAATCCTCAATCTCTTTTGTTCTTGCTTCATCTTTATCTTTAAAAGTTTTCAATTCAGCATCTTTTTGTTCTAAAAGAGTTTTGTATTCTCAATCTTTTTTGAGTTTTTCCTCAGCTTCGAGAGTTTTTGCATCTTCAATTTCTTTGAGTTTTGCTTCAAGTTCTTTTCTTTTTTCCCTTTCTGCCTCAACTCATAATCCTTTATTTTTCAGGATTTCCATATCACTAACAAGCTTTGCATTCTCAGCTTCTAGTTCTTCAACAGTTTTTGCCATACCAAAATAATTATATTATAAACTAACTACTAGACTTTTTTACAAGGTTTCAGCTCCTTGTGTTATTTATAACAAACTCATATTATTCATAAAAAAAGAAAAGGCAAATTTTTATGCCTTTACCTAGTTTTGATACTCTTTATATATTTTTACTCCCTCAGGAATTATCACAACAGGTTTCAATATATGTCTGCAATTATAATGACTTCACGAGGGTAGAGTAGTTATTCAAGCGAGTTCATAATATTTTCACTCCCTTGGTGCACATATTGCAGAAACTCTATTATCTCAAATAGTAGAATATTGAACAACAGTTATTCAAGCCTCAGTATATCTGTTATATGAAGCATCATTATTCGCCTGAGCCAAAGTATTTTTTACTAAGGCATTCATATATTCTTCTAGTTTGAGTCTTGATCCATTCCTACTTGTAAAAGCATATATTCATTCTTTTTTGATAATATTTGAAGCTTCCCTTGAAGTTTCTTGCACTCATTCTCAAACAATTCTTCAAACTGCGAGTAATTCTCTAATTTTATTTTGTTTGATTTGCCTAATATGTCATGCAACTCATTTTTTTATTCATTCGACTCCAATTAATGCTGAGGTTTTTGCTGTAAATAATAAATTTTCAATAGATTTTTTATCAATTACTGTAAGACTTCATAATCAATCAACTTTTAAACTTTTTAAAGTTTTTTTAGCTTCTTTTAATCATAAATCATACTCAATAGGTATAACTTCTTCATAAAATGTATTTGTTTGCTCACTAAGACTTTTTATAATCTCATTTACTTGACTCAGCAAAATTCTTTCAGCTGTTTTTGTTCAATCATATTCAAGAAGTCAAATTGCAATTTTTTGTCTTGCTTCTTTGTAAACTTTCAATAATTTATTTAATTTTTCTTGACTAGTCATTCTTTTATAAAATTATACTTATAAATTTAGCCATTAAGATAACTGTGAAGCAATACAAAACAAATATAGGGTATAATATATATAAATTATGTTTCCTAACTTCCTTTGCTATCTGAGTAGTGTTCTTTTTTAAATCTGTTAAGTTTATTTTATATGATTTCATATTATAATATTTTTTGAAGTAAAATTAAAGCATTATGAGCGATTATTTTTTCATCACATATTTTTCAATCAACTTTATACCATAAATCTTCTCAAATTTGAAGTAAATCCATTCATTTATTATATTTTTCTCTCTTAATTCTGCTCATCTTATTCCATAAAGCTTTTGGACATCAATGTTTATTTTCAATTTGATTTCTATCATTTTTTAAAGCCATTTGTAAATCTTTGAAAAATACTTCATTTTCTTTTAATTCAAGGTCTTTAACTCTTAAAATTAATGTATCTCAATTATCTGCAAGAACATTTATTGAATTATTTACAATAACTTCTTTCACTCATTCTTTCAAGCTAAATAAAACTGCTCAATTTGCATCACATATATCTAGATTTTTTATTGCTTCCATAAATATAAATTAATAATTAAATTTTCTTATGCTTTTTAATCTTCTCAGCTTTTGTATAAAACAGTATAGCATTTATCAAAATATATTCAACTGTATATGCAAGAATTTCAGTATTTTCTTCTCCTGTTTCAATTCAAATATCTTTATAACACATCTGTACTCAATGAATTATCTCGTGTACTAAAGTTGGTATTTTATCATCTGCTGTATAAATATAAGCATTTCAATTGAATAAATAACAACAAGAATTTCATTGCTCAATTGTTTGTCAAAAGCTTTCACTTAAATATTCATTTGCTTCCTCATAAGTTCAATCTAAAAATATTATTTTAAATGGATATGGGATTACTTGTATGATTTTTTTTCTTAGCATTTTATATTAAAGAGTTATTTGCCATACTTCTAGCTTCATCTTCTTGTATTCTAGTAAGTTCTTCATCTAATCAATCTCCTGTAAGTCAAGTGTATTCTTTAACTGCTGTATATCTTGAAATAAATCATCACATAAGAGCAATATTTAACTCGTTAGCTTTTGCCAAAGGGTCAGTAGGCATAACATCTTGGAATATTACAAAAAATTCTTTTATTTTTTCTCAATTGAAATAGTCTGCTTTTATACTTATAACAATCTCAGATAATTCAAGAAAAGCATCATTCAATTTATCTTGGATATATTCAATATCTTTTGTAAAATCAGAGTATCTCAACAGTTTTGACTCAGTGCTTTCAGTTCCTGTTTGTCATGATAATCATACTAATTCAGGAGGTATTGATAAAGCCGTTGCAATTTGTTTGATATAGTTATCAATAGTATCTCAAACACTTGCTAACATATCATTTTTATTTGATAAAAATTCAGGTTTGTTTGCTCAGTTTTCAATCAAAATAACTTCTGCATCTCTAACATTCACATTTCAATCATCATCAGTTGGCATTTTTCAATCAAGTCCTTGTAACACTAATTTTGCCTGTAAATGTTTCAAGTATTGGTCTTGTATGTTTACTAGTTCAATATCTAAAGAAGATAAAAGACTTTTTACAAAAGTTAATTGACTATCTCAATAATTTTCATTAGTGATTTTAAAATCATCAATTCTTACAATTAAATTTTTATCAGTTCAAAAATTTTCAACATCTTTTAAGTTTTCTGTTTCACTCAAAGTATTAAGTCAAACTTTTGTTCAGCTTAATGTTTCAATATTTCAGCTTCAAAGTTTATATAGATTATTTTCAATTGATCCTTTACTAAAAGTTTTGATTAATAAATAATTTCTATCATCTTCATCTTTTAAAGCAACTAAAATATCTTGTGTATCTCAGTTATCAATATATTGCTCAGGACCATAATAATTTATAATAGGTTCTCATTTTTCACTAATTTCATCAATAACAAATATTGAATATCAACCATAAATAAAAGCAAAGATTTGCTCAGGCATTTGTTTGATTTTTAAATTAGTTTCAGGTTTACCAACATATTTTGCTTTGATAGTTGCTATTTTGTAAGGCAAAGAGTATGTTAAATTTAACAATTCAAGCTTCTTAATTGCTTTTGCTCTTAATAATACATCAGTAGTTTCTCATCAAAAGAATTGATTGAATACAAAGTTTGTAGTAGAGTTTTGTAAGTCCTTTAAATATTCAGTAGTAATTAATTTTTTATTATGCTCAATTTCTTGAAGTCTTTTATATTCAACTGAGTTTATTAGTTCCATTTGTTAAAACTTACAAAGTAAAGATAAGATTAAATTTGATTTTAGTATATTCATAAAATAAAATTATACAATAACATTTTTAATCAATGGATAATCAACCATTTGCAAACAAATTGCATCTCACATAACAAGGTCATCGTGTTTTCAAGCAAGTGCCTCAGGGCTTCAATTTTCTTTTCTAAAGAATACTTCCATTTCATCTTTTAAAGGTTTATCAATATCAATATGTCAGTCCCTGAACATTCTTTTATGCTCATCTAACATATATGGCCTTGTCTTCAAATTAGTATGCCAACCATAACTATCTCTTGCCCTATTAGTGATTTTATCAATAGGTCTTTCTTTAAATAAACACCAACTCCATGGATATAACAAAGCTGATTTAATTGTAGTCAATCAATGATTGTTCTTTTCAATTGCAATTCTTCAAGTAAATCATAATTCAAATAATCTATTAATTACTCTTGGCAATTCATCGGGGTCAATATGTCCTCTATATGAAGCAAGTATATTTAGTGTTTTTCTACTTCTTACTCTAACAGTGGAATAATCTCAGCTTAATAATCATTCAGAAACATCAACTCAAATCAAACAATTCTCCTCAGTAGCTCAATATAAAATTAAATCTTCAAAAACTGTATCAATTTTGATAGGTTGTGTTAGAGTATGTAGCCTTAACAAGTCCTTTGGATAAAATGGCTTACCATTCAATATAAGAGGTATATTCATATATTCCTGCATAAACTTGTCATCATCTCAGTTTTTTTCTTGTAGTTTTTGGTATCTTCTATCAAGTGCAGGAAGACTCCATTTAGCTTTCCATAATGGCTTACCTCAGACAATATGATTTTTTCAATCTCATACAAAAGGTTTTCAGTGTAACATATAAAGTTTATCTTTTTCTAATTTCTTGATAACCATATCTTGAATAGCACTATATTCAATAACATTAAAGTCTTTTCAAGCATTCTTTAGATAGTTTACGAAGCAAAGGTCCCCAATGATAGTTCAAAGCACTATACATCTACCTGAGTCATCAAGAGTATTATAAACAGAAGTAAAAAACCAATTATTAAACTTATCTGTTATTTGAGGATTTTGAACATCTTTGTTTTCTTGTGGGTCATCTACCATTATTAAAGTTGGTCTTTTTCATCTTATACTCCCTCACATAGAAACTGCCTCTAAAACTGTATGATTTAAGAATTCTAGTTGTTTACTACTCCACCTCTTTGATTGCTCAGCCTTTGTTCTTGTTGGCACTAGTCTTCAAAATGTAGTTAAAAGACTTTTATTGAACTCAAATTCATCTCTAACTTTTCAAAGAGTTTCTTTTCATAATCAATCAGGCATTATCAGCAATATTGCAGGGTCTACTTGATAGCAAACATTCCAAATAATATAAAAGAACTCACTCGTTGTTTTTCAATGGTCCCTCGCTATGATAATCAATGAGTCTTTGTGTCAAATACTGCTCCATATTTCTTTATGAAAAAGTGGAGTTTCAATCATTCATTTTGTTTTTTTATCTCTTTTGTAATGAGATAGATGAAAATCAGTGAACCATTCTATATCATAATATCATTTTGAATAGATATATTGATTAGCTTCTCTATCACTGAGAATTCAGTAAAATGGCTCAATAAGTTTTACATCTTCATAAGATAGTAATTCCATATTTTTTTAGTTCTTAACCATTAATTGTTTTTCTTTTTTCATTTCATCTAATCTTCTTTTCAAAGGATTATCATTGCTTCATGTAGTTATCTCAGTTGCTTCTCATTTCTCAACTTTAACTATTCTCCACATTATTTCTGCTTCTCTTACATCATATCATTCGGGCATTATAACATTACCCTTTTCATCTTTAGACATCTTTGAAGCTAAACTGAATAGGCTTCACTTCATTAATCCAATGATTGCTTTGTGCATATCAGATATTTCTTTCATATTTGGAACATATAATTCAGCATATTCCTCAGTGATTTTTTCCTTTGCCTTAAGCCTTGCATTCTGCAATACTCATTCTTTTTCAGCACCCCATCATTTTGTTTTCAACTTAATACCCCCATTCCAACGACCTAAATGTTCCTCGAAAAAGGCCTGAACACTCATTATGTCTGACTTCAAATACTTGATAAAAAGCATCTCATAATTTAGCTTAGTTCATTTCTTAGGGATAGTTTTTGCTCTCGGTGTAGCCATTGTCTTCTTTTTAATAATAATAATATTAATGCCTTTACTTTTTCAGTATATGCTATTTTTACTATAAATCAATAAATAGATAATAAAAAAGAGAATGTTTTAAATTCTCTTTTATTTTCAATCTAACAAAATTCAGCATTAATTCATGCAAACTTAAATAATATCAAATTTCAATCTGACCGATAATGAAAATTATCAAAAGTATTTATTTCTATATCTTTTCCTGCAAAGTATTCTTGCATATCATTATCTTCTAGATATACCATTGAGCAATCATTATCTAATACTACTTTGAAGTCTTCTGAATTATCTTTTAAGAACTGTAACCTATCTATATCTGTTTTAATTTTATTAAACTCTTTTATCTTTTTTGTAAAGTATTTTATATCTTTATTCATATATAGTATTATTTAATATTAAATCTTTGTTTTAGCCGTTTTTTTATTTGTTTATTGATCCTATGAAATTTATAAGCCAATCAAAACATTTGATAATCTAAAGTCTTTTTTAATCTCTCAACTAATTTAATATCTTTTCTCTCAGCATTTGTAATTTTTCTATAATTAAAATAATTTTTCAATATTACTGCCTATATGTCTTTCATAATAGTTTATGTTAAATTCTATATTTTTTCTTAATTGTCTTTTGCCATTTTTCTAAATCTCTCCTATATTTTCTATAAATTTTGTAGTCTTTTTTTGTTTTATTTTTTTTTCTAATTCATCAGATATAAGTTATTATTACCGTTGCATCTTCATACTCTTGAAATATTATTCTCTCATCTAATAGCTCTACTTGTTTTTTCAATCAGTATCAATTTTTAATTTCGCCTTTTTTTAAAAAATCTGTAAATTTTTCTTTTAATTTTTTCTTTGCTTCTGACACTCAAACTTTGTGCAGACTCATATATTTATCTAACGAGTGATAAGTAAGCCTAATCTTCATCATCATCTTTAAAGTTAGGACTTAAAGTTTTTTCCCTAACTATTCAGCAGAAATATACTCAATCATAAACTTTTCTATCTCAGCCTCTAGTTTCTAATTTACTAAATTCAAGTAAGCTCCAAGGGAAATTTGATTTTGCCTCATTTTCTGTCATCAATACATATCAGTATCTATGCCCTCAGAAAAAATCATCTAAACAAAAAAATTTTCAAACTCAATCAATTTCCTTTGTAAAATTACTCATTTTATTTTCTTTTAAAAAATAATATCCTATCTTCTCAAATTTTATAGGTATCTTTAAGAGCCATTTGGTATAATGTTCTTCAATATCTAAAATACTTATTTATAAATATTCAAGCTATAAACATTATAATCATTCAAACAATTAAATTTGTGTATTGAATTATTATCATGGCATATATCAAAATAAATATTCAAGCATCAAAAAAGTTATTGTCTTGAAAATCAAAAAATGCACTTCTATCAAACCAAACTATTAATTTATTTTTCATTTTTAATTGTTATCAAATAATTCTAATTGCTCTCATTTTAAAGCCTCATTAATTAGTTGTATAATTATGTTCATTTTTTTTAATTAAGTTTAATTTGTTTTTTTTCAAGAGTCATATTAAATTTAGTATCATCTACTAAAATATATTTATCAATAAACTCACATAATACTGTATCTCATAAATCATTTAAAATTGTTCATTCATAATAAACAATCCTATTTGTTTTAGGTCTATCATATCAAACATATGAACATTTTAATCATTTCCAATCTTTTTTCAACCTACTTATTTTTTTATTTACTGTCTTTTTCATTATACTACTATTCAATTTAAATGGTCCATTTCGTGTTGGATTATAACTGCATCTATACCTCTAAAATAATGTATTTTTTCATTTCAATTTCAATCTTCAAACTTTAATCTTAATTCTGTGTTTCTAGTAATCATTTGCACATCATGCAACTCCTTACTCAAACATCATTCAGGACCATTTTTTCTTCATTTTGCTTCTAATATAACAGGATTAATTATGAGCATTTCATAGCTACCTGAACATATAATGAAAAATCTTTTTGTAATTCATATTTGATTAGCACTCAATCAACTTCCTTTTCTTGATCCATTACAAATAACTATCATTTGCCAATTTATAATCTTCCTCGCTTTTTAGCTTAGTACATTTTTTTGTCAAAATTTCTAAATCTTTTGGATTTTTATATTGCAATACTTTCATTTTTTTTAAATTAATAATTAATCTCAAACAAATATCTCATCAATAAACTTTATTAGAATAACTTTTCAATTCCTCTTAATTTTATCATCATATAATCATTTATTTTTTTCTAAAAAATCAGTGTATTTTTTATCTTTTTCAATTTCTTCTTGTCTTGCTTTTTCTTCATTTTCTTTTTTTATTTTTTCTTCTTCATCTTTCAAAATTTTTAATTCTTCTAATTTTTTATCAAAAGTTTCTTTTAAATCTCAAATATATTCAATTCTATTTATTTTATAGTCTTCTTTTAATCTAATTAAAGCATCATAATCTCAGAAGCTTAATATAGTATTTTTTAAAGTTTCTATCACACTTTCATTTAAAATCCTATCATCTTCCTCTTTTTGTTTTCTATCTTTTTCATCTTGTATTATTTTTTTCTCTGCATCTAGTTTATCTTGGTCTATTTTCAATTGCTCTTGTTGTTTTCTAAAATCTTCTTTTTCTTGTTTTTCTTTTTCTTCTTTTAAAATTCTATCTTTTTCTGCTTCATTGAATATAGCCTTTTTTTCTTCCACTAAATTTTTATAATCTTTATCAGACATTTTTTGTAATTCCTCTAAATCTAAATGGAAATATCAAAATCATCTTAATCTATCAACTCTCGCACTTAATTTAAGTCTATCATCTTCAAGTTTTTTTTGCTTTATTGCTTCTTTTTCATCATCAATAATTGCTTTTTGTTCTTTTAGATAATCCTCAATAGGTTTTATAATTCAAATTAATTCATCTCTCAACTCCCAAGCTTCTTTTTTCTTTGCATCAAGTCATCTAGTGTAATCTTTACAAACTCCCTCAATTGTAGTTCTATGTTTTTTAACTGTCATCTCTGCAAGATGAACTTTTTTATATCAGTCTTTGTCATCAATTCACATAATAACTAATTCATTAAACTCTTTTGCCAAGCTTTTTAACTCAGCTTTTTTTGGATTAAATAAATCCAGTGTGTTCTCATTCTCCATAAGTAAAAAATGTATTAAAAAGTAAATTGTAAAATATGAAGTGTTTATATTTTAAAGGTTTATCATATTCTACAAACTACCTTTTAAGTAGTTTTATTTTATTTTTTTCAAAATAATTTTTCTAAATCTTTTCCTATATCAGGCATAATCTCAGAAATCATTTTTACTAATTTTGTTACTTTATCTAATTCTTTAAAATATTCTGCATAGGTATAATCTCTTTTTGTATTACAACAACTGCAACCACTTTCATCTCACATAACTTTTCTAACTCTATCAGTTCATTTCATGCAAATTATTTTCAATGCAACATTTTTTCATATTTTTTCCCATGATAATACAATTATATAAGCTTTTTCTGTATCAATCATTTTATAATCTTCATCTTTCATTCAGCTTTTTGTCATTATTGAAATTATCTCAGTAACCTTTTTTAAATTTTCCATAAGTAAGTTTTTATTTATTAAAATGGTATATCTTCTATTAAAATTTCCTCAACTTTTTTAGGAACTGTTTTATTTTTTGAATAATCATTTGTATCTTGTCTATTATCTCAACCTTTTGAGTCAAGCATAATCATATTTTCTCAAATTATTTCAGTTTTATATCTTTTAGTTCAATCCTGTGCTTCCCAAGTTCTTGTTTGAAGTCTTCATTCAACATAAACTTTTTTTCATTTTGCCAAAAAATCATTTGCTATTTCAGCTAATTTTCCCCAAAAAACTATATTATGAAACTCAGCCTGTTCTTTTTTTTCTCAGCTATCAGTTAGCCAACTTCTATTTGTTGCTATACTAAAACTCATAACATTTTGACCATTTGGTGTTTGTTTTAACTCCAAGTCTTGTGTTATATTTCAGATAATTTGCACTTTATTTAAATCCATAAGTAAAAATTAATTGTTAATATATAATACCATTACATGGTAAGAATATTTTTTGTAAATGCAACTTTTTTTTGAAAAAAAAATAAGAGGTTTTAATCTCTTACTTTATTGGCTCCCAAGCTTGACTAAATTTATATTCTTTTAAGTTCCATTTTTTGAAGACTGTATCAGTTAAAAGCAACTCTACTTCCTGTTTTGTCATTCATAATTCCTCTTGCATCTCCCCCTTTGTCATTCA
>Ga0100403_1000417_pt1 | contig 42271 bp, 41 predicted proteins | sample CryGeymet201501t_FD_83663 | JGI IMG/M metagenome (GOLD analysis project Ga0100403, IMG submission 83663) | Groundwater microbial communities from Crystal Geyser aquifers in Utah, USA - Crystal Geyser metaG 2015-01t | ecosystem: Environmental > Aquatic > Deep subsurface > Groundwater | place...
AAACTCCACCAGTAGTCCAGGCGCCTTGGCCCAATCTTGAGCCTGCAAACGGAGAAAGCGTTTCGACCCCGCGTTCAGCCATTTCCCGCGGAACACGCCTTTTCTTACAAGGTCAGTGATCATCGCACGGCCACCCGGGAGGTACTTCATAAGAACTTTATCCAAGATCAACACATGAACAAAGTCTGTCGAAGAATCCCAAGCAAAACCAAACATGGCTTCTTTGCCGTATTCGCTAAGATTGTCTGAAGCAAAAATATTTTCCCCACGAATGGCATCTTCAGCAGCAATAAAACCTGTGTAAACACCTGCACCGGCCACATTCATCCAAAAGTAGCGCATGTAATTTTCGAATTTCTGCCGAACCCAAGACTTGTCCGGGTTGTTCCCGTTCATCAATTCATTTTTACATTGGATCAACGCCGTCCAGGCATTCATGGAAATACTTGTAGCAAGGAGATCAAAAGGAAAGTCAGGAGCTTCGGTCTTTTCTTCCCTAGCCTTATTCACACTATAGGTATGAGAAGCCAGAATGGCCGTTAGCGGAACCAAAGTTCCCATCGCGAGGTTGACTTGGGCCGTCCGCCTTTGTTTTGCGGAAAGCTTCGGAGACCTGAAACATTCACTGAGTTTTCGGCCCCACTCCTTTGGCTTGGTTTTCCAGGAATTAGGGACTTTTTTTTCGTCGAGCTCGAGCCTTGCGCGCAATGCATCTAGTGGTTCAGAAAGCTCTTTGACTTCGTGCAGTTGAATCATGGATTTGTGACAGGCATTGGGGGTGGACGCGTGGAGAGAAGTTATTTGCATCCCTATCAAAAGGGCACCCAAAACCTTCCATCCGTCTAGCATGAACCGCAAACTACAAACTTTGACGCTTCGTGTCCAGAATCTTTTGATTCCGGCCACAAGTGCCTGATATTATTTTGATTTACTTTTAGCAGGAGACTTCTTAGCGGCCTTTTTTCGGACGACCGACTTCTTGCCAGATTTCTTGGCTGCTTTCTTGGCGCCGGCCTTCTTTTTCGGAGTGCCTTCTTTGGCAACCAAGATCGCAAGAGCCTCTTCCGTCGTCAGCTTCTCGGGGTCCATCCCCTTTGGCACGGTCGCATTCGTTTTGCCATGCTTAATGTAAGGCCCATATCGCCCCGTAAAGAGATCCACTTGGTTGCCAGAAGTTGGATGCTCACCAAAAGATTTGATCTTTTTGCTTCCGCCGCGACCCTTCTTTTCTTCAGAAAGAAGCTCGAGCGCTCGCTTAAGATCAATCGTGTAAACATTATCGTCTTTTTTGAGAGAGCGGAAATCGCCGTCATGAACCACGAATGGGCCGAATCGACCAATGGCAGTTTGAATGGGTTTTCCAGAATCAGGATGCTTCCCGAGATCGCGCGGCAAGCTAAGCGCAAGCAACGCATCTTCCATCGTAACTTCCGAAGGCTGCTTGCCCTTGGGAAGCTGCGCACGGCGAGGTTTTTCTTCAGAGCCTTCTTCTTGCTCGCCCAACTGAAAGTAAGGACCGTATCGCCCCGTAAGAACATAAATATTTTTACCCGTTTTTGGATCAACGCCAAAAGCATCTGGACCCTGCTCAGCAATGCGCATGATCTCATTCACGTTTTCATGTGTGAGTTCAGATGGCGCATAGGTTTCTGGAATAGACGCATGAATGTCGTCTTTTTTCTTTCCGGTGTTACCTGGCTTGATCATGTAAGCGCCGTAACGACCCACCTTGACATCGATGTTTTTCAAATGAGAAAGAATGATCGATCTCGACTCATCAGCATCAATTTTCTTCTCTTTATTCTCAACCTGAGTCTGCAGACCATCTTTTCCTAAATAGAAACTCTTGAGGTATGGCAAAGACTCCAATTCACCCTCAGCAATTTCGTCGAGAGACGATTCCATTTTTGAAGTGAATGATGGATCCACAAGGTCACTAAAATGTTTCTCTAGTAGCTGAGTCACAGCCATTCCCGTAAACGTCGGGTTCATGGCATTTCCGTTTTTGCGCACATAACTACGATCAATCAAAGTTGAAATGATTGAGGCGTAAGTCGACGGACGTCCAATGCCTTCTTTCTCTAGAACTTGAATGAGCGCGGCCTCAGTAAAGCGTGACGGCGGCTTGGTTTCATGCGGATCAGCCTGCATGTCATTTGTTTTCACGGTCTCTTTTACGACAAGATCTGGAAGCAAAACTTCCCGGTCTTCTAGAGCTGCGTTTGGATCATCGGACCCTTCGACATAAACCCTCAAGTAACCAGGAAAAACAATTCGAGTTCCAGAAGCTGCAAATTCTGCATCACCAGAAACTAGTCGAACCGACATGGATTGTTTCTTAGCGAGCGCCATTTGCGAAGCCAAAGTTCTTTTCCAAATCAACTCGTATAATTTTAATTGAACACCACTTAAGCCCGTTTCTTTCGGGTGAGCGAAACTGGCACCGGCGGGACGAATCGCTTCATGGGCCTCTTGTGCGCCTTTTGCTTTCGACTTAAATTCACGAGTTTCCGTCGCCAAATATTCCTTACCGTAAAGATCTACAACTTGCTGCTGGGCCGCCTTGGTGGCCTGGCTTGAAAGCGTCGGTGAATCTGTACGCATATAGGTGATGAAACCTTGCTCGTAAAGTTGTTGTGCGGTTCTCATGGCATCGCGAGAAGACAAACCTAATTTACGGTTGGCCTCCTGCTGCATGGTAGAAGTAATGAAGGGAGGAAGAGGCTTACTAGTAAGAGGCTTTTCCTCAACAGAAGTTACCTTAAATGGCGATGATTTGATCGCTTTTAAAAGATCTTTGGCTGCCTTTTCAGTGAGAACTTCCACGTCTTTTTCGCTTTTAGGTTTGCCGGTGTTTTCATCAAAGTCTTTACCTGAAGCAATGCGCTTACCTTTTAATGAATGAAGTCTAGATTCGAAGGTGCTGCCATCTTTTTCAAACTCAGCTTTCAAATCCCAATACTCAGCTTTTTTGAACTTCATTCGAGCGCGTTCGCGATCAACGATCATTCGCAAGGCCACAGACTGAACCCGACCCGCAGACAGGCCGTAGGCTATCTTCTTCCAGATCAGCGGGGAAAGTGTATAACCTACGAGACGGTCAAGGACCCTTCTTGTTTCTTGAGCTCTGACTAGCTTCTCATCAAGCTTCCTCGGTGATTGCAAGGCCGCCAAGATCGCAGATTTTGTGATCTCATGGAAGACCATTCGTTTCACGGGAACTTTTGGTTGGAGCACCTCAAGCAAATGCCAAGAAATAGACTCTCCCTCGCGGTCCTCGTCCGTTGCCAGAAAGATTTCATCGATGTCCTTGTTCTTGAGAAGGTCTTTTAATTCTTTGATTCGTTTTCTCTTGGTTTTAGGAATCACATAAAGAGGTTCAAAGTCTTTTTCAACGTTGACGCCGAGCTTTGTCCACTCTTCCGACTTCAGTTTCGGGGGAATCTCAGTCGCAGATGTCGGCAGGTCCCTGACGTGTCCAAAGCTTGCTTCAACGATGTAGTCGGAAGAAAGAAACTTTTTGATTGTTTTGCCCTTGGTTGGAGACTCTACGATGACTAATTTTTTTCCCATGATGATTCCCTATGTCTCTTTAAATTGGAGCCAGAATAAGGCATTTACAAGACCGTACGCGTCAGCAGACACATATATATAGAGGCGGACCTTACGGTCCGCCAAAACCAGCGGCGGGAAAAGAGCGTTTTAAAGCTCGGAACAAAAACTAGAAGTCCATCTCTTAATCGTCGTGACCCTATTGTGCCCTGAAGTTCTGAGCACCGACCAATAGCGAGCTCCACCGCGCCAACCACCAGAAACTTGGCCCGCGATTCTTTTATCGCGCCCCACCCAACGATCGATGATTCGAATCGCACAACTTAAGTTGGTAAAGGGGTTATGCAGGTCTTGGGCGTCACGAATGTTGCAAGAGTAACCATTCGCGCTTTCCTGAGAAAGCTGAAGCAAACCACGACTGATGATGTAGTTGCCTTTGCTATCTTTAAAGTTTTCTCGATACTGAAGACTCGGATTGAAATTGCTCTCAAACTCCGTCATTGCCGACAGCAGATAAGTCCAAAAATTCTTTTTGTTGCCTCGACTTAGTTTTGAGTAGTTCGGGCAAAACTCACCAATATCCGCAGGTGTCGTCGCGAGAAGATTTTTACCAAGCGACTCCATTTCATCGTGAACGAAAGCAGTCCAGCGAGCTCCCTGGCTATGTTCATCTTCCCAGCGAACTTCTTTCACTGAGCCCGGGGAGCGGTCTGGGGAGTCTTCTTTAGGGGCCCGACCTCCAAAAGCCATAAGAGCAGGAGACATCAAAAGAACGAAGGTGAATAGGCTGTTTTTTAATCTCATGAATAGTCAATCGACCTAAGACTTGGTCAACTTGAATATTTTGAGAAGGCAAACGTGACTCACGGCGCATGCACAGCCACCTGTCGATTAAACTGATTTAAATATTAAACTGTGCGCGCTTAAGTGTTGTAAGGGCGAGCCCAGCTTAAAGGCCTTTCTAAGTCATTTTAAATATTTAGATTCAGTCGAGGGACTATGGGGTGAATTGCTGGCGCCAGCCAGCAAGAGGGGAGTAGCACTCCCCTTGTCCTGAGTAATAAATATAAATATTTAATATGACTTAGAAAGGCTGCTACACGCGCCCTTACAACACTTAAGCGCGCACAGTTTAATTAAGACCTGATTCGGGGCTTGGTATTAGGCAGTCATCAAGATTCGAGTTCGCGGCGAACCCAGGTTACAACTTCGGTCACTTTATCCAAAAAGGACTCCTGACTCTTAAAGACCACACGGTTTTTGTGGGGCTGCCAAACTTTCTGAATCTTAGAATCGAGCTTCAACGCCTCTTCCGGACTTTCAGTTCGAACCGGATTCGAAAAATCGTAGCCCATTTTCGCACCAGGGGTTTCAAGATGGAGAACCGATGCGTAACGACTCAACTCTTTCTTGAGTGTAGTTCCTACCTCTCCGAGAAAATCATCCAATCCCCCAGGAAAATAAGCCGCACAATCCAAGGTTCCTCGATCGCAGAGAAGAATCTGTGCCTTGGTTTTCTTCCCAAGTGCCAGGGCTTCGGCTTGCTTCTGAACATAATAAATCGCTGATTGAACTCGTTTAAGCTCCAACTTGTTTTCAGCTCTTGGAAAACCGCCGTTATATAAGAGTGATGCCGTTTCTGGCAAAACATACACACGACTTTGAAACTCTTTTCTCAAGACATCAGCTACAGCAGTTTTGCCAGCCCCGGGGCCGCCAGTGAGACAAATGACTTTTAGATGTTCGCTTCGTGTTGGCATATTGTCGTCATATAAGAGACAACGATCTTGGTCCAGGGCTAAGACTTTTTTGATTAGGGCGCTGCCTCTTGAAGTAAGCCACTCCTCGCAAAGTCCACCTCTTCTTTTATTGCAACGGCATCTACTGCCGGATTGGCGATATGCCTAGGCTTTAAAAATTTTACCCAGGCCTTGCCCTCCTTCATCCTGGCCAAACGCCAAACGGTCTGAAGCATCGAATCGTCATCAACAAAGGCTGTTTCTCTCAACGGCTCAAAATGAAGCATCACGGGTTGAACAAGAACATCATCTCTCGCAGCAATTTTAAACGTTCCTAACTGCCATTGGTATTGATTCCATAAACCCGTTTTTCCAGAAGGATAGATCATCAGACGCTGCTCCTTCTCCACAATAGCATTACGCAATTCAACAACAGCTTTTCCCCTAGCCGCTCGACTACCCCCACGGTCCACCAAAATAAATCCCATTTCCTTAATGGCCTTACCCAAAACCGGGACTCTCCCGACGTAACTATGAGAAAGGAATCTTAGCTCCAAAAATTTCCACATAACCATCCCATCAAGAAAACTCAAGTGATTCCCCACATAAACACAACGCCTCTCAACAAAAGGTTGACCCTCCACCTGTACTTCCATGTTTAGAAGTTCAAAGAGTTCGTCCGCCCACTGTTTTTTAGCCTTTGTTAAGATCTCACTATCAGGCCCATGTCGCCTTGCTGTCTTCCCAAGATTTCCAATGCCAAACACAATCTTGGTTGAAATTTGAAAAAATTTCCAGATCGCAAAGGGGATCGAGTTTTTCACAGCCATGCCATCGCCTACTTGAGGTTCAACATAAACTTTGCGTAGAACATACGCGCATAGAGTTGAAACATTCTATTGAAAACATGGGAGAGCTTTGGCAAAGGTCTCAGCACATCAACAACTAGAATGACACGTTCTTCATCACAATGATTGTAGACTTGGTGATTCCAACTATCGTCGAAGACCATAGATTCACCTTCTTTCCAAGTGTACGTCTCATCGTGAACTCGAATTCGAGGCGGGTTGTTCTTCGGAACCTTCAATCCAAGGTGAAACCTCAAGTAGCCGAGATAAGGACCATCATGGGCGGGAATACTTTTTCGAGGTGAGAGTATCGAAAAAAAGGCCTGGAACTTGTAGGGAATCTGATCCAAGAGTGCCGCCGTTTGTGGACATCTGTTCCGGTTTTTTTGGATCTTTTTTCCCATCGCATACAGCATAAAAACCTTCCAAGTCTCCTGAACATTTTCCCCCTTGGAGATATCCGTTTGGTTTTTGTCGAGCTTATGATATTCCGGAATTGAAGCTTGGTCTGGCAAAATTCCCTCAAGCTCCTCGCGAATGACGCTCCAATTATCTTGGAGCAATTTCAAATGTTGATTCACTTCCGCTGGATCAAAGAATACAGGGCGTTCTTCTCCTCCAGACAATTTATATATCCAACGATTCATGACAACATTGGGTAACTTCAAAACTTTCATTAAGGCTTCCATAACATCATCTCCTCTTTCTGAAGCTTGATGATACGAGCGATCAATGGCTCAGGTCTATTTTTGCGGGTGACAGTTACGGCAAGAGTTATCACCACATGTGATGATTATTGCTGGTTCTGAGGATATATCTGCAAAAACTTGAAAGGCTAAATTAGGAAAGCAAGAGATCTTGCAAGCCCCAGAAAAATCCTGCGAGCATAAAAATCACACACATAAATTTGTGTTGGTAGAGCTTTTCTTCCGCCTCTAAAAGATTTTGTCTGAATTGATCAGAAATTCGACCTGGGTTTTCTTCGACTTTCTGGATAAACTTTTGAAAACCATGCATCAACACCACAGCAAAGGCAGAAATACTAAACATAATCCATGGAAACGTAATACCCATACCTACTTATCGGCATGGTCGTGACTCAGCTTTAGTTGGGTTTTGCCCCGGAAACCAACCCTTGCTTCGGACTTAGGCTTGAGCCTCTTTGTGGTCCCTCAAGTAACGCATAGCCACCCCATAGATTGATGCGGAGTAGACTCCCATTGTGCGGACATACGCTAAAGACCAACTCAAAGGAGCGGAAATATCGACAGGCAAGTCATACTCACCGCGAAGTCCCAGCTTCTGAAGAGCGTTGAAGTCGAGTATGCCATTCATTAAACTAGCAAAGCCTGAACTTCCTGTGTGATCGCACAGGTCGACTCGAGTGCCCAGAAATCCTGATTCATATCTCGCCTCGAGGAAAAGTGGATCTTTGAGTTCAAGAATCAACTTTTCTGCCTCAACGAACATAGCTTTTGCTCTGTCTCCATCGCGCTGAGCAGAATAAAGCCTCGCCATCGAAGTGTAACCTCTCAGCATTGCAGATTTTTCTCTGAGTGACCAAGTTTCAGACGAATACTCAGACGCGTATTTCTCAACCAATGCTTCGCAAAGTGAAGTCAACCTTGGAGTGTCAAAACTAAAACTAGCTTGGGCCAAACTGCGAAGTGCAGACAATTCTGAGATTCGGGTTGGTGGACAAAGCTTAAGATGAGCTCCGTTATTTTTTACTCGATGTTCTTTGAGGGCTCTTTTGGCCCCAAGAAGATTCAATCGAAGATCCACCTGTTCTTCACCTAGATACTCACTTAAAATTGGCAAATCTGTGGAAAGGTATGGAAGAGTTCGTCCTTCGTTGAGCCCGAAAAATAGCTGAGCGGCCTGACGGTCTTTTGGAAGCACCGCCTCTAAAAGATCCTTCCCGGTCACCTCATAAAAATCTTCTGGCGCCGTTACCGCACTAGCTAGTGACAAAGTCGTTCCCGGCATTCGAAAATCTTCCATGATCAACTCAATGATTTCATGGGCCACTTGAGAATAGAAAGGGTTTTCTGTTTTCTTAAATGCCTCGGTATACAAGCTCAGCATTTCACAATTTTCGACGAGCAGTTTTTCGGTGCTTCGTGAGCGCACCCACTTTGAATCAAAACTCCCCTGAGGCGCCTGTTTCGCAGCCTCGAAATTCCATTCAAGTGAACGAAAGAAGCCCCCACCAACAACATCGTACTGAGGCGACTTTGCCAGCTGCAACAAAGCCATTTCACCAAAGCGAGAAAGATCGTCGAAAGCCATCAAGCTTCGATAGAGATCCGGAAACAAAAAACTTGACCCCTTACCAACAAAGCCGGTGGTCAAATCAATGCTCTGCTCAAGTGGCGTTAGATAACGAAACAAAACTTTTTTATCAAGCAGCTCATCTTTAGCTTCAGAAAAGTTTTGTTCAAAGAACTTCATTGGGTCTTTTTGCGAAAACTCTTGAGCTTCCTTTAGAGCCTGCTGTCTCAACTGAGTAGGGTCAACCTTCCATGCCACAATAAGCTGTCTCAATATTTTCAAGAAGTCCTCCGTCGCCATTGATGGAGACGCAAAAACTACCGTTCGAGTTTCGGGATCCAGAAAGAGGTTCAAAGGCCAACCAGCCATCCCTGCACGATCTTGAACAAAAGCTTGAATGCCCTGATCCAGCTCTGGAGACCAATCGCGATTCCAATCCAAACAAACTAGCTCATCTTTTAAGGCCTGCCATTCTTCCGTGGCATTCAAATTGTCATTCCATTTTTTACACGCCAAAGACCAAGGTGCACTCCAACGCAAAAAGAGGAGCTTCTTATCTTTTTTGGCTTGTTCAAAAAGTGGATTCAATGAGTCGAAGAGTTTATTTGGCATTTTAGGTCCTCGCCCACTAAGATAGCGGAATGGGAACCCAATTGCCAACGAGCGATCATATAGAACTTATCACCATCGGCCGGGAAATCCTCGATGGACGCATTGTCGACACCAATGCCGTAGAAATTGCGCGCAGTCTCAGGCTCAAAGGCCTAGCCATTCGTTTTTCCCAGCGTATTGACGATCGTATGGAGGATATTGTAGCCGCATTTCAACTTGCAGCGTCACGAAGTCGTTTTGTTCTCGTCACTGGCGGACTCGGCCCCACATCAGACGACATTACAGTCGAGGCCTTTTCAAAGTTCTTGGATAAGTCCTTAGAGATAAATCCTGAGGCTCTCAAACATTTGGAAAGCTATCTCGCCGCAAGATCTCTTCAGATCACCCCCGCGCAGCACAAACAATGCCTGATGCCCGCGAGCACACACACTCTAGCCAATCCCAACGGCACTGCGTGTGGCTGCTATAACAACCCCCAACAAGAAGAAGCTCAATTTTTCTTAATGCCTGGAGTGCCCTCCGAAATGCTCCCGATGCTAGAAAATGAAGTCTTTCCCAAACTCCCAACCAACGAGAACATTCGTCAATACCGCTGGGCCACACAATTTGTTCCTGAGGCCATGCTGCAAGACAGGCTTCAAAGTATCTATGAAGAATTGCCAGACTGGATCGAACTCAATTTCAGAACCCGGTTTCCTGAGAATCATATAGCGCTATTTGCTGACTGCAAAAACGAAAGGGACCTAGAATACTACAAAAGTTTTTGCACTCGCATCACCGAAGTCCTAAATGAAGACAGTTACTTTCATGGACCAAAACTAAAGGAACTTCCTGAGGTTGTTATTGAGAGCGCTCTATCAAACGAATATTGGATTGGAAGTGTGGAATCCTGCACCGGCGGTCAAATCGCCGCATCGCTAACATCCATACCAGGATCTTCAGGAGCTTTTTTCGGAAGCTGGACGACCTATCACAATTCAGCAAAAGTTGGATTGGGCGTTGATAAAAAGCTAATCGCAAAACATGGCGCTGTTTCAGCAGAGGTTGCTGAGGCCATGGCCAAGGCTGGTTTAGCTCAGATGATTAAGTCTGGGGTGAGCTCGAACGATAAGCTGCTTTGCGTTTCGACCACAGGTGTTGCAGGTCCGACAGGCGGCACAAGCGAAAAACCGGTTGGTTTGTGTTTCGTCGGGCTAGCCTCAGCCGACGGGAGTATCACCCACGAGCGCGTGCAAGCCCGCGCACATCTCAGCCGTGAGAAATATCAAAAGTATTTTACCCAAAAGGCGCTTGAGCATTTGAGACGAAGTATCCCTGATCACATTTAGTTGATTAACGACTACTTTCTTCGGAATATCCAAACAAGCGCCTTAGCCCCTCACCCATGCCATGAGAGGCATTCGCGCCGCGTTAGTTATGTAATATTTCTTGATTACGTCTCCAGATACTTCTCAGCGACGTCGATACGAAGTTATGAGTCAATCTCCAGGATCTACCGATGTCTTTGGCCCTCTCAGAGCCTTACTGGAAGATCCCTCTGTATCTGAAATCATGGTGAACGGTCCTGATAAAATTTTTATCGAACAGAAGGGCATGCTCAAAAAAACTCCGTTGAAATTTGGCAGCTCTAGAGAAATTTATACGTTGATTGAACATATCGCGCGAGCTGTCGGTCGAACCATCAATGAAAAAGAACCTTATATGGACGCGAGACTACCTGACGGATCTCGAGTCAACGCCGTGATTCCTCCCGTCGCAGTCGACGGACCTTCACTTACAATTAGAAGATTCCCTGCTAGCTCCCCAACACTGCAAGATCTCGTTGGGAAAAAAGCGTTGGACGAGAAGATGGCTTACTTTCTTCATTGCTGTGTCGTCGCAAAAATCAATATTTTAATTTCGGGAGGAACTGGTAGCGGTAAAACCACTTTGCTCAATGCCCTCAGTTATTCTGTGCCCTCACACGAACGCATTGTGAGTATTGAAGATGCTGCTGAGCTAAAACTCGTTGGAGAAAATATTGTAAGGCTAGAGTCTAGGCCTGAGAGTGAAAATAGCACTCCAATCAGTATCAAAGACTTACTCATCAATGCGCTTCGCATGCGTCCCGACCGAATCATTGTAGGAGAAGTTCGAGGCGTCGAAGCCAATGATCTGATCTCCGCCATGAACACAGGACACGACGGCAGCCTCACCACGATTCATTCAAACAACTCAAGAGATGCCTTACGCAGATTAGAAAGTTTGCTGATCGTTTCGCAAGAGGGAATGACCGCAGAAGTCGCAAGGTACAGCATGTCCAGGTCCATTGATCTCGTGATTCAAGTCAATCGCTTCTCAAACGGAGCTCGCCGAGTGACCGAGATTACCGAGATCGGTGGCATGGAAGGCGACATCATCCTCACTCAAGAACTTTTCAACTACAAATCCGACGTGGGTTTCCAATGCCTCGGTTTTGTGCCTAGATTCGTTTCGAGATTTGCAGCTGCTGGGATCGACTTCCCTAAGGACTTCTTTTCAGATACTTACAGCATAAAAATGAAGCCAAAAGTATAGAAGTTTCGTCGATGCGCTTGCGCCCCTTCCCGCTTCATCCTAGTCTCGGGCCCTATGTTGAAACACCAATTCTTCCGTACCACCACTTTCGCCTTTTCTCTTGCTTTGGCCTTAACTTTTCAAGCCTGCACTCCAAGCAAAGATGTTAAGGAAACAGAAAAAATCATCAAAGTTGCGATGGGCGATGATCCCAAAACGTTAGACCCTGCTCAGTCGAGTGACCAAGGGAGCTCGGGAGTGATCGGGAATATATTCGAAGGACTACTTCGCTTCTCGTATCTTGGTCCCGCTGGACAAGTCGAACCTTCACTCGCTAGGACTTTACCCGTCGTAAAAGATGGGGGCAAAACCTATATCTTTCACATCCGCAAAGAAGTTCTCTTCCAAGATGACCCAGCCTTCCCCGAAGGCAAAGGCCGCGAGGTAACAGCTCATGATTTTGTTTACTCATTCAAACGCATTGCCGACCCCAATCCTACCTCTCCAAATTGGTGGATGTTTGAGGGCATGATTGTTGGACTTAATGAGTGGAGAGAGAAACTCAAAAATGCGAGCCCCGAAGAAAGACAAGGCATTTGGGATTCTTCTATTGAAGGACTTGCGGCCACCGATCGACACACTTTGCAGCTCCAGTTAACTCGCGCCTATCCTCAACTTTTACAGATCCTCTCCATGACTCATGCTTCTGTGGTTGCTCGAGAAGTCGTCAACAAATATTCTGAAGATGTGGGCAACCACCCCATAGGCACAGGGGCTTACTACCTCAAAGACTGGATCCGAGGCTCAAAAGTTGTGCTGGCAAGAAACCCAACGTTTCGTGAGGATACCTATCCTACGGTCGGAACTGACGAAGAACGCAAAGATGGCTTACTCAAAGCCGCTGGAGAAAAAATTCCTTTTGCTGATCAACTCCATTTCTCCATCTTCAAAGAAGAGCAGCCTCGTTGGTTAAACTTTCTAACTGGAAACCTAGATATTACCGGAATCCCCAAAGACAATTTCTCAGACACAATCGGAGCCTCCGGCGACCTCAAAGAAGAAATGAGAATCAAAGGCTTCCGATTAAAAAAGCGCCTGTCTCTTACCTCTTGGTGGATTGAATTTAATTTAAAAGATGAATTTCTCGGAAAACATAAAAAAGTCCGACAAGCTATGTGGCATGCCTTTGATCGTAAGCGCGCCTTGGAATTGCTATTCAACAACCGAGGCCAAATCGCAGGAGGCCCCATCACCCCAACCCTCGAAGGCGGAAGCCCCATCGAATCCAACCCCTACCCCTATGATTTAGAAAAAGCCAAAGCTCTCTTAAAAGAAGCTGGCTTCGAAGGCGGCAAAGGCATTCCTGAATTCACTTTTGATCTTCGAGGAGCAGGAGCCACCAACAGGCAACTTGGCGAGTTCCTAAAAGATAGCTTTGCTCAAATTGGAATCGAACTCAAAATCCGCGGAAACACCTTCTCTCAAGCGCTTCAAATCATGAAAGAGGCCAAGTTCCAGATCATGCTAGGAGGCTGGGCCGCAGATTATCCAGATCCTGAAAACTTCTTGCAGCTCTATTATTCTCCTAACAAAGCTCCAGGGCCCAATTCGGCCAATTTTGCCAACTCAGAGTACGATAAACTATACGAACAGATCCGCACCGAGCGCCCTGGGCCGTCTAGAAGCAAGGCCATTGCGAAGATGAACAAGATCCTACAAGACGAAGCAGCAGCAATTTTCTTTTTCCATTCAATGGCTTACACCGTTTATCGCTCATGGCTCAAGAACTTTGCCCCCCATGAATTCCTCTATGGAACTGAAAGATTCTGGGATATTGACCAAGAAGAAAAACAAAAACTCTTGAATTAACCTAAAAAATTGCTTAGTTAGGCAATAGTCTTTGGAGCGCAGAAACTGCCTTTTGAGACCTTAAGAAACAGAAAGAGGAAGATCCATGCCTGTAGAACGCAAAAAAACTGAAATTCGCCGCACACACAAAAGAAAGAAACTTGGAGCCAAAGGCAAGCGCCTTCGCGAAAACCAAGGTACTACGGCTTCTTTTCCTCTTGAAGGCCCCGTTCCTGCATTGCGCTTTGGTCGCCCTTGTGAGGCTGACAGCATTCTAGTTCCTGAGACTCTTCTTAAAAACTAGTTTCAATTAGATAAAGCTGTAGAAAATCATTGGCTGATAAAGCAACACCGAATTTTCAAGAAGCTACCAAAAATCTCTTTCGCCTATTAGATGAAAATGGCGGAAGAGATTTTTTGCATTCGCGCTCGCCTACTCAAAACAGACGCAATCAAAAAAACTTAGAACAACTTCGAAGTTGGCTGAGCGACGATCGCGGAAAAAGACGCAAAGGCTACATGAATGCGGAAGCTTTCTTCAAAGCTTATCTTTTCTACTACCTCCCACTACATCTCACGGAAGTTTTTTGGATCAACGAACAATTCCAAAAACGTATGGAAAATTTTTCTACCCGGACCTGGGTTGATATTGGATGTGGGCCAGGCACGGCAAGTCTCTCCATGGCTTTGTCGATCAAATACGCGAAGAAGAAGGACCCCAAAGAAGTTGTGCTCATGGACCAAAGCAAAAGGGCTTTGGCCTTTGCCAAAGAGGCCCTTCAAAGCATTTGCCCGAATACAAAAATCACAACAGTCAAAGTCGACCTTAGAAACGTGGTTGAAGCTCGTCGTGAAATCCCTAAACTCAAACAAGGCTGGGATGCTGTACTTGTCAGCCACGTCCTCAATGAGTTCGGAAGCGGTCCTCGTTCTCGATCTGTAAAAGAAGACATGCTCGAATTTTTCAGTCGCTCACTAGCTGGAGACCGCACCAAGTTTTATGTTATTGAGCCGCCGCTCAAAAGCCAATCGATCGATCTCATGCAGATCGGAGACAAGCTCCTTGAAGAAGGCGCCAGCATCATCGCCCCCTGTCCGCAGAGCCGCGAAAAATGCCCGATGCTCAAAGATCGAAAAGGTTGGTGTTATGCACAGCCTGATCGAAATGACTTTCGTGCATTAGGACTAGGCCAACAAGACAAGGCCATAGAAAAAGGCCTGCGCATCCAACTCACGAATCCTGGCTTTTCCTACCTTGTTTATTTGCCAAGTGGCATGATGAAGCTTGAATCGCCCCACCGTATTTCAGTGGCCAATGACCAAGCTCAAACTGGACTCTTCTGTGATGGCGGGAAAATAGTAAAACGGCCACGGAAAGAATATTTCCGCGGCCAATGGGTCGACGCTAAAAAAGCTGAGACTTAATTTCTCTCGAACGCGCCCATATATCCCATAGTGAGATAGTTATCCGTAGTATTACGCTTGCGGCCCTCGAGAGCGTTGATCGTAGATCGCTGAGGCTTGAAGTAAGAGTCACTTTCACGTTTTTGTTTGTCGCCGATCAAAGCGCGAATACGATCTAGCTCTGCCGTGAAGCTAGAAGCCTCTGGGTTAGCGATGAGCTCCAGCGCTTCCTCGTATCTCTCCGTACGGGCGATCGCCTTTTCGTTATCTTCTTTGAGCTTCTCAATCTTTTCTTCGTAGCGAGTGATTGCAGTCTGACGACGCTCAATCTCCCTATCTTCACCACGCTCTTCCGCACGCTCCAAACGCTCTCTCTCGTATTCAAGGCGCTGCTCCTGAACCTTTAGGCTTCCATGAATTCGAAGCTGCTGCGTGCGCGCATCAGAAAGTTTCTCATAAACGCGGGAACGACATTGAGCTACTAGCTTTTCCGCATGTCCTACTGGCGTATTCGTTCCAGCAAAGAGCGTGTTGTACATGCTTGTCGCACTTTCGCAACCAGGGATACTTTGTAGTTCTTCATTCACATTTTGGAAAGACTCTTGGAGCTCCCATTTGATCTTGTCGAGCTGATATTTGTTGTCGAGCTCAGCGGTCTTCAAGGAGAACTGTGCATTTTCAATTTCTTGATCAATGGCGACTCTGTTCTCGTGAGTTTGGTTGAAGACTTCTTCCAATCGACCTTCTTTGGCAAGTTTTGCAACTTCAGTGATACGAAGCTTATCAAACATTCCTGCGACATTAGTATTCGGTAACAACTTAGGGACCCAAGTACGCCTGATGTAATCGGCACAGTCGGGGTCTCCCTTGCTGGATGCTGCAAACATCGTAGCAAGCAAGGCCGCCATTCTATGTCCGACATCGTATTGTCCACTATAGACACGAAGAGCTCCTGCTCCTGACGTAAATTTAACGGCGTGTTGGTAAACCTCAGACCCACCAGCCATGGCTCTTACTTCATCTTCGGAAACTCCGGGAGCTGAACCATTTAACCAAGGAGCCAAAGTGTCAGCGTCAGCTTCTACCGAAGTCGCATAGTCCACAATCCATTGCTGGTATCCGCCAGCAAGAGGAATCGCTCGCCAAGTAGGAACCATATAGCTTCCAGAAAAGGTTCCGTACTGAGGATTTTCAATCCGAGACAGAACATCTTGGGCAGAAAACCCATTTCCCATATCAATCCGAAGCAAACTTGCGGAGCCACAGCCCGCTCTTGCCTCGGAATAAGTTGGAGTGAGTCCACGAGCATCAGCATGACCACCGTTGGCTAAGGCCCCGATACGTTCGTCTTTGCGAACTTCACCGCGCCCACTTGGCCCACCATCACCATCTGGTCCTGACGGCACCCTTTCGGATGCCGGGCTTCGCCCTGCATCCACATCACTTGATGCCGTAAACAACTTCGAAGAACAAGCGCTTATACCAAAAGCCATGAGAGAAAAAGAAAGGAGTTTCATAGGAGATACCCGTATCATGACCCTAGTTTACAGCAGGCTCTCAAAGCATGCGAAATCTATTCTTTGACACTTTTGACTGCTTTTCCCGGCAGAAACTTGACGCTTCCATGAAAGTACAGTGATTTGTAAGGATATGCCTGGAATCATGGACTCGATCGTTCTTGGAATCGTTGAAGGACTGACCGAGTTCTTACCGGTTTCTTCAACAGGCCACCTCATTCTTACGAGTCACCTATTAAAACTTCAATCAAGTGGTGCCTTCGAGATGATCATTCAGGCTGGGGCTATTTTCGCCGTGATTTGGCACTACCGCTCATCTTTCTTCGCCTCCATCAAACCCGCACTAACTTTCAAGGGACCATCCTTCGATGCCTGGCTTAAAGTCTTCATAGCCTTTGTTCCCGCAGCTATTGTTGGGTTACTGTTTGCAAAAGTGATTAAGGCCTACTTGTTTGGAGTAGGTCCGGTCGTAGGTGCCTTGGTCATTGGCGGTATTGCGATGATCATCATCGAAAGACTTCTACCCAATACCAGAGATAAGAATGCTCCAGAAGAAGCCTTAGATATCGAAACCCTAGGAGCCATGCTCAGCTACAAGCAAGCATTAGGTATCGGAATTTTTCAATGCTTTGCCCTATGGCCAGGAACCTCTCGCTCCATGTCGACCATTCTTGGCGGACGCATCCTAGGGCTCAACACGAGGCAAGCGACCGAATTCTCTTTTTGGCTAGCCATCCCAACACTACTCGCCGCAAGTGCTTATGACCTGTTCAAACATTCTTCTGAATTTTTGGGAAGTGCCTCTTTAGCTCCATTACTCGTAGGAATTGTTGTATCGTTTGTTAGCGCCTTGATCGTCATCAGAATCTTCTTGGGTTTCGTCAAGAAACACTCTCTTGAGGTCTTTGGCTGGTACAGAATTGCCATAGGAGCGCTACTCTACTTTTTCCTCATATAACCTCCTTATCGCCCCCCTTAGTTAACGAGAACTCACAACACCATGCTTCATAAAAAGGCCTATCCAATCCGGCAAAAGAGCCCTATAACTTAGTCAGAATTTGAATCTGAAATGATTATTTTTTCACTATAGAAAGGAGGCTTTATGCCTTTTGAATTACCTAAACTCCCTTACGAATACACCGCTCTCGAGCCACACATCGACGCTCAGACCATGGAGATCCATTACTCCAAACACCACAACGCTTACGTGAGTAAACTCAACGAAGCTCTTAGTGGATCTGAATGGACTGGAAAGTCTATTGAAGAACTCATGGGAATGATGTCCAAACTGCCTGCTAGCATTCGTAACAACGGCGGTGGTCACTACAACCATTCTCTATTCTGGTCAGTCATGTCCCCCAAAGGTGGCGGCAAACCAAGCGGTGATCTTGCACAAGCCATCGATACAGCTTTCGGAAGCTTTGATGCTTTCAAAGAAACTTTTGGAACAGCTGCAGCGACTCGCTTTGGTTCAGGTTGGGCTTGGCTCATTGTGAACGGTAGTGGCAAGCTTGAAGTGACGTCTTCTCCAAACCAAGACAACCCGCTCATGGACATTGCGGACGTTAAAGGAACTCCAGTTCTTGGTCTTGATGTTTGGGAACACGCCTATTACCTCAAGTACCAAAACAAGCGCCCTGACTACGTTGGAGCTTGGTGGAACGTTGTTAACTGGGATGAAGTTTCTAAGCGTTTTGCTTCTGCAAAATAATTTAAGAAACGGAGAACGAGATTATGTTTGATAATGTGACAACCAATCCAGACGGAGCCCCTGAAATTACAATTGCGGAGTTCAAATCCAAATTGAAGCAAGGTGGTTTCCATATCATCGACGTCCGTCGCCCCGACGAATACACTGGGGAACTAGGGCATGTCGAAGGATCTCGATTGGTCACATTGGAAACTGATTTTGAAAATACGCTGCCTACGCTCAACAGAGACGAAACTTACGTTTTCGTTTGTCGCTCTGGCAAACGTTCTACGAACGCAACTCTCTTTGCGATGCAGGCAGGCTTCAAGAAGGTCTACAATCTTGAAGGCGGAATGATCGCCTGGAACGAAGGCTGATATTTAGTTCAAACTAGCATTTACTGGCCCTTGCTCAAATCCAAATATCGACAATAAAAAAGGCCGCCTCCTGATTAGGGAGGCGGCCTTTTTACTGAGCAGGACAAATTTAGCAGAACTAAATGCCTTCGAGCTTTAAGAATTAAAGCTCAACCACCTGGTTCATACTTCCACCGTTCAAAGATCTTACGTGAATCAAGTAACGACCTTTCATGCTGCTTGGAAGCTGAATCTCTTCAGAGAAAGCCTGACCTCTATCACGGTCGTTAACTACATTGGGATCACAACCTTCTGGAAATTCAACCAAAGGAAGAACAACAACAACGTTGCCTGGCTCTTCGATCATCTGAACTTTTTGAAGTTTGGCACATGCCTTTGGAAGTCTTCCTTCAAGCACGAATCCACGATCACCCTTGCGGATCAAACCAAAAACGTTTGCGTAAACAAAGTCATCAGAAGAATCTACAGGTGCGATTGAAACAGGCATAAGTTGCTGATCCGCCTTGTTGTTGACTTGAACGTGGTAAGAACCAGCTTTCAACAAGCCCAAAGAAACCACCTCAGTGAATGGAGTGTAGAGCATCAAGCAAGGACGGTTGGAGTGAAAAAATGAAGTCACTTCAACATCAATAGTTTTTGTTTCGTCATTCACAAGAGCATCAACTCGGCCCACTTGGTAGCAAGTGTTTGGATAGGCTCCAGTGATCACAACCTGAGCATTGTCGTTATTATCAAATCCTTTTGGTACAAAAATTCCATTGATAGGTGCCGCAACTTCTTCAACAGCATTGGAATCATCCCAGTCGCTAGCGCTTGCTGCAAAAGTTAAAAGTACCGCAGGGACAAGAAATAAATTTTTCCAATTTAAACGTTTCATAAAATCTCCTTTTTCCGGCTTCACTTCCGACATCATGTCGCTTTAGCAGGTCCCGGAATATGACCTCAATATAGGCGGCTAGTAGCTATGCCAATATGATGGCGGTCATGTTGCACAGGAATTAGCCTCAACACCAGCAAAACAAACAACGCATAGCATTAAGACGCTGTATTCACGTACAACAACCCCATCAAAAACCTTTATTCAGAGGCAAAATCCTCCTAAAAGTTCGCAATGCAACACAATCCAGCGCGCTGCCCCGTTTGTAGAGAAGGACTCGGTGGCTTTTTTTGTGTCCTCGACCCTGAACACATCAACGACATTGATCGCAGTAAAACCACAAAATCCTTCCGCACCGGCGAAGTGGTTTTTGAAAGAGGCGATTCTCCTCAGGGTTTGTTCTGCATTGTAGATGGCCTCATCAAAGTTGAAACGGAACAAGAAGAGGGGAAGTCACACATTCTACGACTAGCCGGACCAGGCGAGAGCATTGGTTACCGCGCACTTTTTGGACGAAGGCGATATGAGGCGAGAGCCGTTGCCCACGAAGACTCCAAAGTCCACTTCATTCCACGCTCCACAATTGACGATCTGATGATCAAACAACCACAGCTTTCCCTAAAATTTTTAGAGCTGCTATCCGAAGACATCAAACAAGCTGAAGAGAGACTTTGCGCGGCAACTGACAAAGATAGTGCTTCGAGAATTGCGGAAACGATTCTTTTTTTAGACTCGAACTACACTCCCGATAAACCATGGACCCGCAAAGACATCGCAGACTGGGCGGGAACAACTCCTGAGACGGTCATGAGACAGCTGACTCAGCTGGAAAACCAAGGAATGATCGCAAGTGAAGGCCGGAGAATTTTGATTACTGATCCATCATCCTTGAATCAAGTCGCCCAAACGCTCTAAACTGGAACTGTGCGCGCTTAAGTGTTGTAGGGGCGTATCTGGTCTCAGAGGCCTTTCTAAGTCATTTTAAATATTTAGGTTCAGTCGAAGGACTATGGGGTGAATTGCTGGCGCCAGCCAGCAAGAGGGGAGTGGCACTCCCCTTGTCCTGAGTAATGAATCTAAATATTTAAAATGACTTAGAAAAGCCACTAAACACGATCTTGCAACACTTAAGCGCGCACAGTCTAAACTTGAGCCTAAGTTCCCTTAGTCCCACTAGGCGCTTTAGAGAACTTGATCAGCTTTAACAAGCCGCGAGCCTCCAAAACCATAGAATCATTTTGAATCTTCTCTTGGAATTTAGAAACTTTTTTCTTTTCAGCTTCAGGCTCTTTGGCATTGTCCAAGTGTCCTTCGAGGTCGGCTTCACTTCGGGAATAAAGAGAGGCTTTGAGCTTTTTTGCTGTCTCTTCATCGAGAGGAAGAAGTGGGTAGTCAGGCTCAATGCCCTTAGCCTGAATCGATCGCCCTTTGGGCGTGAAGTATTGCGCAACAGTCACCTTCAAACCTGATCCGTCTCCGAGAGGTAAAACGGTTTGCACCGACCCCTTACCAAAGCTTTTTTGTCCCGCAATGATCGCTCGTCCCATATCTTGCAATGCACCCGCAACGATTTCACTCGCGGAAGCACTACCACCATCAATCAACACAACTAGCGGCAGGTCTGTGACCTTGTTACCCTCTTGAGCGAATAGTTTTTCTTGCGCCTTCGTGGAGCGTCCTTTGGTATAGACTACCAAGCCCTTATCATTAAAAAGGTTTACGACTTGAACGGCTTGCAAGAGGAGCCCTCCAGGATTCCCTCGAAGGTCGAGAATGATGCCTTTGATGTTTGAATTTGTCTTATGTTTTCTAATCAATTCAGCAAGGTCTTGCCCTGTGCTTTCGGAGAACGATGCGATTCTTGTGTAAAGAGTGTCCTCCTTGATCACAACTCCACGAACAGACCTCATTTTAATGATTTCACGAGTAACATCTAACTCTATCGTTTTGCTATCACGCCCAATAGTGACTTTAATTTTCGAACCAGGGTCACCCCTCATCAATGAAACTGCTTCAGGCAAAGACATTTTCTTCGTGGAATGCTTTCCAATTTTTAAAATTACATCTCCAGCCAGAATCCCAGCCTTGTCGGCAGGAGTTCCCTCGATGGGAGAAACAACTGTGATGTAATTTTCATCAATGCTGACTTCAACCCCTAGCCCACCGAACTTTCCAGAAGTTTCATCTTGCATTTCGCTGAAGATTTTCTTTTCTAGATATGCCGAATGCGGATCAAGATCTCGAAGCATTCCCTTGATGGCGCCTTCAATGATTTCTTCTTGAGAAACGTCGTGCACATAGTTTTCTTCGAGGTATTGAAGAATCTTCGCAAATTTTTCTAGCGATGGGTAATCAACCTTTGCGGAAGCCTGAAAAGAGAAAGCCCCCAGCACTCCTCCGCACACAACTGATAGCAAGAGCTTCTTGGGGGATCGTAAGGAGTGAAACTTGGATTGGTTCATAGAATCATTCTATGGCCGATGTAGAAAGGTTTACAGAGCTACTTTAGCCAAAGATTCGGCACGAAGCACATCTTTTGGATTTGTCGCCACACCTTGTCGCCTATATTCGAAATAAAGGCGATCTAAAGACATTCCTAAAGACTGACCAGCTTGAATCTTTTGTCCCTTTTTGAGGGAACGTAATGTCGAAGGATTAAGATTGGCATAGACCGTTAGATGCCCTGCACCATGATCGAGCATTACCACCCGGCCTCGTCCTGAAATTTCTCCCACAAATACGACTGTAGCTGGCGCGCAGGAAACCACTTCTTCATGCGGAGTCGATAACCACCAACCAAGAGAATTCCACTCAAGTTCCGTCTCTACGTCCTTTTGCATTCCAAAACCCTGGATAAGCTCAACCTTGTCAGCGGCATTCACCGGTAGATCATTGCATACAAATCGAACTTTCGAGTTCTGCTCAATAACGGGCTTTTGCTTTAGGAATTCTTCTTGCTGAATCTTGGTCCATTCCAGTTCAGCCTGAGCCTCGATGCGCCTGGATTCAAGCAGATCCAAATCCCTAACACTTTCCTTAAGACCAAGTGCCAAAACCTTTAGAGACTTATCTCGACCTTCTGAGGTGGTCTCAGCATCCATCCAAAGATAGCGAGGACCAGCCACCGGCTTTTGTTTTAAACGATAGAACATCCGAGATTTCTGACGAATTTCTTTCTTCTGATCACCTATGCGATGGTCAATCTCGTCTAGCAATCTGACTTGTACCTGAATCTGTCGATCATATTCACTAAGTTCTGAATCTTCGACAATGTCGTCTCCTGCCTCTTCGCCGCCAATTGCCGCATAGACCTGAGCACTAAACAAGCAGAGAGCAGAAACCGCAAAAAGTGAACGCCAATTCATGAAATCTAAAGCTCCTGAGCTGGCTGATCAATAAGCGGCCAAGTCAAGAACGCCCCAGCAACTGAAGCCAAAATACCTAGACCTGCAAGACTCAAGCTTGAATTTATAGAGAGAGCTGTCATCTGAAACTCAGACGGAAGCAAGAATAACTGGCTATGAGGCACAATGTACTTGAAGAAAATTGTGACACAACCAATGGACAGAACCCCGCCCGCAATTCCAAAAATCATTCCTTCAAGAAATAAAGGAGCAAAAATCCGACCACGTGAAGCACCTAAGATTTTCAAAGTTTCAATTTCACCGCGAATAGCCTCGAAGGCCAACCGAATCAAGTGACTCACGAGCAAAGCAACAACCACAAAGACCAAGAGTAGCAATCCTGTTGCCCATGAGAAAACTCGTTCACTAACAGCTTCTTGCTTAGGAGAAAAAGCTCCCAAGCCTTCGTCCACGTCCAATACCCCTGGGCGCGAACGCAAATCATTAAGCAAGTTTAAAAACTCAGTTCGAGTCAAGCTGCCCGATGCAAACTGCAAGTTCATTGTGACCGGAAGAGACTCTTCATCGAAAACCTTTGAAAGTGTGTCACCGAACTGAAGCTTTAGAGATTCCAAAGCTTGTTCTGAAGGAACAATGTTTGCTGATGCAAATCTAGGACTTTCAAGAAGTTCCATTTTGAAATTCTCTAGCTCGTTCTCACTAAGCTTCGGATCTACAAAAACAGTCAATCCTGCGATACCGCCATTAGTGATACTTTGCTTGCCCGTAACCCTTACGCGCTCAAGGTTTTCCACAACAGTCCAAAAACCACCCAGCATCGACAAAGAAATCGTAATCGCGATCAAAGTCAAAAAGGCAGAAAATGGCCTAGTAAGAATATGTCTAACAGTGAATTTCCAAATCATAGATCTGCTCCCTGATCATTAGCACCTTCTGAAGTCCAGAATCTCGGGACTTTGTAGGCCGAAGAGTCTCTACTTTGTGCTGCATTCTGAGGCACGCTTCCGCCGATCAATTCAAGCACGCGTCCCCCGAAGTCTCTCACCAAACTCATATCATGAGTCGCGATAAGCACTGTGGTCCCCTGCCCTTTTAGCTCGCGAAGCAAACGGATCAGAGATCGTGCTGTCACAGGGTCGAGATTCCCTGTTGGCTCGTCGGCAACAATGAGGCTTGGGCAAGTGACGAGTGATCTTGCGATACCCACACGTTGTTTTTCACCCGCACTAAGAGAGCGAACTCTCTCACCAGCGTGGCCACGCATCTGCACGACCTCAAGAATCTCATCAACTCTGCGTCTGCGCTCTTTTTCGCCAAGCCCCTGGAAGTGCAATGGCAATTCAATATTTTCATAGACGTTCAAAGTGCTGATCAAACGATGGTCTTGGAAAATAATTCCGACCTGACGTCTGAGTTCACGCTTTTGAGATTCACTCATTTTATGGACCGGTCTACCGAGAGTGAGAACCTCACCAGCTGACGGTTGATCTAGCCCCAAGATCAAACGAATCAACGTACTTTTACCAGCTCCCGAAGGCCCGGTTAAAAACACGAACTCGCCAGCCTGAAGGCGTAAAGAAACCCTGACCAAAGCATGCAGCTTTGAATCGGCGTTTTTGGATTTGAGAAGCGACTCTGGATTTCGGACAAAGTCCCGATCCACGTCTTTCATCTCTACAACAAATGGAGATTGATACTTGCTTGCCCCGCTCACTCCTATATTGTAACGATTACCGACATGGCGCACAAGGGGCTTAGGCAAATTCAGCAACTTATTCACGAACTCAACACGTGGTCACATTCGTACTACGTCGAGGACAGTCCTCTCGTGCCCGACTCCAAGTATGACGAAAAACTGGCAGAGCTTCGCGCTCTAGAGGAAGAGTTTCCAGAATACAAACAAGCTGACAGCCCCACACAGCGTGTAGGCGCTGACCCCCGCTCCAATCTCACGAAGCACACTCACCTCATCCCGATGCTCTCGCTTTCAAATTCCTTCTCAGTTGATGATGTTGAAAAGTGGCTGATCCGAAACAGAAAACTTTTAGAAAAAGCTGATTACAGCCCCAAAAAACTCCCCTTTGTCGTGGAGGAGAAGCTCGACGGCCTTGCGCTAAGCGTCACGTATAAATACTCAGATGAACGCAAAGCCTTCGTTTTAAGCAAAGGCGCGACACGCGGCAATGGCGTTGAGGGCGAGCTGATCACCGAAAATGTCAGGACTCTTCACGACATTCCCCTCAGCATCGACTCCATAAAAAGTGCCAAAATATTGTCGAATATCAACAAGAAAGGCGCCGTTATTGAAGTGAGGGGTGAGGTTTATCTGGAGCATTCCGGCTTTGAGAAACTCAACGATTCCCTGGCCAAGGCCGGGACAAAATTATTCGCCAATCCAAGAAATGCCGCCGCTGGATCCTTGAGGCTTTTAGACTCGAGGACAGTCGCAAAAAGACCTTTACGCTTCTATGCGTATCAGATTGTCAGCCCTACAGACAAATCTGGAAAGAGCCAAGACGATGCTCTCGACTGGAGCCAAAAACAAACCCTTGAGAAGCTCAAAGCACTTGGCTTCCGCGTGAACCCGAATTGGGTTTCTATCGACAGCCTGCAAGACCTCGAACAACGCATTGAAGAGTATAAAAAAATTCGAGAAAAGTCTGGCGCCAACGCCCTCGACTATGACATCGACGGACTTGTCATCAAAATCGACGACGCCAAGGCGGTGGAGATCCTCGGCACCATCGCCAATTCCCCTCGATGGGCTACCGCCTACAAGCTACCAGCCATCGAAGCGCAAAGTGTCGTTGAGAGCATTGAAGTGCAAGTAGGCAGGACAGGAACCATCACCCCGGTTGCGTATTTGAAACCGACAAATGTGGGTGGAGTTGTTGTAAGTCGTGCGACTCTTCATAACGAAGATCAAATTCGCCTCAAGGACATTCGCGAAGGCGACACGGTGTGGATTCGCCGGGCTGGCGACGTGATTCCAGAAGTTGTCAAAGTAGAACTTTCCATGCGCCCTAATAAAAGCGCGCCTTATCAAATGCCTACTCATTGCCCCGCCTGCAAGAGTGAACTCGCTAAAGACAAAAGTTTTGTCTACTGTGCCAATCGCGCATGCCCTGCAAAAGTCGTCGAGCAGCTCAAACACTTCTGTTCACGAAACGCAATGGACATTCGCGGCCTAGGTGCTCAGTGGATTGAAAAGTTTTGGGAACTCGGCTGGCTCAAAACTATCTCTGATATTTATCGGCTGCGCGATCGCTATGACGAACTCGTTGTCATGGAAGGTCTCGGCAAAAAGTCCATCGACAAGATGCTTAGCGCGATTGAAGAATCCAAGAATCAAAGTGCTGAGAAATTTTTGTTTGGACTTGGGCTTGAGTTAATTGGTGAAGCCACAGCCGAAGAGCTTCTCGCTCAAGACGCTACAGCGGGAAGCATTGAAAAACTATTTTCCCTATCTGAAGATGAACTCACGGGCCTTCCCAACGTAGGACCAGAAACAGCGAAGTCCCTTGCAGCAGCCTCAAAAAACAAAGTCTTTCAAAAAGAACTAACCGAACTAAAAGAGCTTGGGCTTGAGAAGTGCTTTCAAAGTGAGAGCTATGTCGCCCCCACAAAAGGCGGAGGCAAAAGTGCTGGAGCCCTCGAAGGAATCACAATTGTTCTCACGGGATCACTAGATCGCCCGAGACCCGACATCAAAAAAGATTTAAAAGCGTTGGGCGCAAACGTAACCGACTCCATTTCCAAGAACACCACATACTTGGTTGCAGGAGAAGCCGCCGGATCAAAACTTGCAAAAGCGACGAAGCTTGGAGTGCAAATCCTAGGACAGAAGGAACTCAACCTCCTGCTCCAGGGAAAAACTCCAAACTAGACGCTAAAAATCAGTTCACTTACTTGTTGATGTAAATGAATTCGCTTTCAAGACCGCCGGCCAGAATCTTCATGCGAAAAACTGACTTTACATCTCCCGCATAGAACTTATCAGCCAATGTGTAACTCACTATGCTTTTGCCTTCGACCGCGATAGTCGTTCCAACAAAACTAGCGCTATCATCCGTTCGTTGATTCTTGATGGCGCCGTCTTGAGTGAGGAAGACATCATAGATTTCTACAGTCGATGACTTTTTGATTTCATAAAAAGGATCACAAACTTCACCTTCGCTTTCAATTTCTTGGCAAAGATCAATCAATACCGTGAAGTCGCCAGCCAAATCCATCTGCCAGCTCAATTGAAAGATATCGGCATCAAGAGTCTCGTCGTAGCTTTGGTAAGTTTTTGCAGCCTGTGGCTGAATCGTGCTAGCTGAAGGTGCTGGACTTGGACCAGGAGCAGGCGCCCCTCCTACACCGCCATTACATGCGGAGAGCAAAGCGAGGGCAAAAACAAATACGAGTGGTGTTTTGTATTGTGGTGTTTTCATTAGGCCGTTTTATCCACCTAACACGGCGCATTCAACTTAAAAGCTATTACATAACCCGGACAAGGTGTTGATATTACGCTTGTGCGTTCCGCAGACCTACCAGCTAAGGGTGCCCTGACCGTAGTATCTGCGATCGACTCCAATGCCTGGGCCGGAACCAAGATTCTCAGCGTAACTCCCCACTTCGAGCTCAAATACACTCCATTTGAACCCGAGACCACCCCCCAAATTTCCCTTAGCCAGGTGGGCACGCATATAGGTCGTATAGAATGAACGCGGTCGTATTGTGAATTGGAGGGCGGCGTGAAAAATTTCCAAAAATTCATCAAAACCCGTTCCGAGATCTCGCAGCTCGAAAGAAAGTGTTGGTTCAATGATTCCTGAATTCATAAGCTTTCCTGCAATTCCAAAATTGTATCGTCTAATCATCGATGGAGGGGTGGAAGAACCTGCACTCAAACGAATGGGAAATGAAGTTGCCAGAAGATTTTGAGCTGCAAGCCCCGTCGTAACCTGCAACCGGGAACCTTTGGTCAATTGAAACGTCACCATATCAAATTGCATTCCTAAGTCGAAGTCCATCCCCAAACCAGTCCCGGCAAAATCAGAAAAATTGTCTGTCACGTTGGCAATGGAATCGTTCTCTAAGTCTGCGCGCAATCCACTCCGGTAAATCAACGGTTTCCAGGTGAAGCCGATTCGGAGCCTCCCCGCCATAAACGGGTGTCCATAGGCAAACGCAGCTCCGCCCTGAGCCACACCAAATAAATCAGCTTGAGCAAAAAGCAAAGAAGGCGTTCGAATTTGAATAGAGCTTTGAACTCCAAAAGGGTTCACCGCAATTCCAAATCGATGCTTGGTCCAATAAGCATCTAAAATTGAAAAGTCGAGTCCAGCAGTCGTTCCATTGAGAATCTGAAGCTGCTCTGAAATTGTAGAACTTCCGCCTGAAGTCAATTCTTTTAGTCGATCAATCAAATCAAAGAAGTTTGCAGATATTCCAAAGTTGGCGAACTGAGGCAATAGAAGCTCTCCTCCCTCTTCAGACACTAGAGCCAGACCTGCAGGATTGACATAAATTGAATTGAAATCATCCACGATAGCTGTGGTTGCCATCCCCATTGATCGAGATTGTGCAGAAGCAAACCACTCTTGCGTCGCAAAACCAGCTTGGGCGTCGAAACTCATCGCGCCCCACAGAAAAACAATAAATGAGGAAAGGCCCCTCAAGCGAAAAAATAAACTCAAGATGATGTCATTTTATCAAGTAATTTCAAAATTTGGCTTCTGAACTCAGACAGATTCCCGTCGTTTTTGATCAAAAGTTGCGCCTTAGCCTCGAGCTCAGCATCCGACATCTGCATCGCCAAAATACTCTCGACATCCTTTGCCGGTCGCTGGTCCCGAAGAGAGGCTCTTTCAACCTTCTTGGAATCATCAGCCAACACCCCGATCACTCCGTCCAGAATCTTACTAAGACTGGCTCTATCTCCAGAGTCAAACATATCTATCGCCTCAATAAAGGCAAACGGCTTCTGCGATACGATCAAAACCTCCGCCATCCATGTTTTAATGTCATCACGAATCAAGGGATGCAGGATAGAAGTAAGCTTTTTTTTATTAGAAGTATCACCGTCGGGACTCTTGGCAAACCAATCACGAACCACCCGTCGATCCATGACTTCGCCATCAAAGGCCTGTGGCCCCACAAGATCAATGATTGATTTTTTGGTTTGATAGAAATTCTTGTGCGCTGGCTCCGTTACTCGCCGCGCTAGTTGATCGGCGTCCAAGACCCGAAACCCCAACTCATCGAGATATTTCAACATAGAAGATTTTCCACTTCCGATGCCACCAGTGATGCCCCAAAACTTCATTTGAGTTAAGATTAAAGCTAATGAGCGCCAATTTACAAGAGCAGAGCCGAATGATTCGCCATGCAGGGCTAGAATTGTCGGGCACACATTCTGCTAAAACTTGTATTACGGTTCTAGACCACTATCCCGACTCACATCGACTCGTGCTCTCAGAAGTTCATTCGAGCATGGGGAGGGAAACCCTCGGCAACAGTGACGAAATCTTACGCCTACAACTCAATAGCCTTGGTGTTTCACCTCATGAAAATTTTGAGTTTGCCGGAATCTGCACTCAAGCTCCCACCTCGCTCCCACCTCACTTCAGCGAGGCTGACAATGCCAGCCAAGAAGTTTCATGGCTGAACGATTACTGGCAAAAAACAAAACCGCAACCAAGAAAATTTCTTCCATACCTCAATCGGCCCTTTGAAATTTGGATGCGTTATTTTACACCCGAGAAATTTCGAATGCCCGAAAGCATGGGAGCAAACCTTGCCCCCATCGCAGCTCGCATGGACTTCATTAAACAAGAATTAAAATTTCCAATTTACGAAAACTTTCCAAGAGCTACCTTTCAAAGACTCAATTCTGCAATAGGCGGACAAAAGTCGTGGGTCCGTGATTACACAGACATCGACAAAGGTATTCCCACTCGAGAAAGATTCATTCAAAGACTTCTCGACAAGTCTCCGGGAATTTTTATCTACGAACATGATTTGGATATTCTAGTTTTCGAGCTTCAAGTCTTCCAAGCTTTTCTATCTGCGCTCTGCCTGTATCTTAACCAAAACAAACAATGCGAAACACGTCCTAACAACTTTCCACAGAAAAGCACTTGGGGCCTTCTTCCCAGGCAGCACATCGCTTGGGAAAAGCTGGTTTAATCGAAAAAGTCTCCCCTCCCCTCCGAACAGCATCTGGAATTCGGCACGTTACACGCACAGCTCTTAACACAAACTTAATTTGCTCGTTATTTACAATGCCTCTAAAATCGATCCATGAGATTCTCCATTCTTTTACTATTGTCTTTGACGTTTTCACAGCAAGCCTTCTGCGTTGAAGCTACTTCTGCGCCCGCTACGTCAGCACCAGAGGCAGGGGGGAATTTTTTTAGCAAGCCATCCAATGGCGTTTTTAGCACACCATTCAACGACCCCTACGAAGACCGTCCATACCAGTCAGAGGCGGAAAAAGTTAACTACTGCAAAGTCAGACAAGCTCAAATAGAATCCAATAAAACCGCTCTCGAAAAACTCGAAGCACAGCTCAAAGAACAACAAAAAGCTAATTTAGCAACAGACATAGCAAAGATAGCTGAATGTGAGAAAGAGACGGATGCCCTACTCAATAGTGATGCAGACATTGAGCTAGTTATGAAAGCAGCTGCAGGCACGTGTGACACCCCCACCTGCACCAACACCTGCGAAATGTCACAACGGATTGAAAGAATGATTAGTTTTCGTCGGCACCTTCTCATGAAACTTGAATCGACATTTCACAATGAAGGCTGTCGGGCGGCCTTGAGAATCGACGAAAGATCCAACCCTCCATCCCACGGTGATGACCACGATAATGGCTCGCTTTAGGAAATGTTGATGCGCCAACTTTTCTCATCTGTTTTCTTTATTATGGTGGCCACAGCTTCTCAACCGGGGTTAGCGAGTAGCGACGATCCACTTTTTGGAAACGATAAAGAGAGTCGCAATCGTACAATTTTTAAGAATATCGAACTGAGGGCAGAAATTATCTTCAAAGAATATAACAAGAGCAAAAATTTAGATGGGGTGAAGGCTCAAAAGGCCTACATCAACGAAAAACTCGAGTTACTCTTTCTAGGAATAGACCCAGAATCCTGGAGTCGCAGACTAAGCACAAAGACGGGTTCGCTACAAAAGATATGCTACATCAACTCCTTGATGGACTCCTTAGAGTTCATGGCGATCGCAGAAGGTAAACGATTTCTACACAAAGAAGTTGCTGCTACACTTCGCATCGTATCCAAACGCTGCTCAACCCCGCGTTAGATTTAGACGCGTTACCGCGAGTCTTAGTAACATCAAATTAAGAATTCGTTAGCTTTTTGACAAACCTGACCATTTTTAATGATTTCAACACATTACTCCTAGAGATTTTTGGCGAATGTCATAAAGTTTATGTGATATTTCCAGCCGGTCTCGTTATAATAAAACTAGGCTATACGTGGAACCTTGGTTCTCCGTGGCTAGAGTCTTCGGATTCGAAAGGAGGTGGTGTAGTGGATTGTTCGTATCAGTATAGTCACTTAACCGTAAAGGGGGTTAGCGGCTGAATAAGTCGATAACTTCATCAAGGTAAAATTGACCGAGGTGCTTATCTTAGATGATAAGCGCCTCTTTTTTTTCTGCCGCCCACTAAAGTTAACAGCCCAACTCCTCTTCAAAGTCATCCACATTATCAATCGTATACACTTTGGTCGGCTGACTAATAAGTAGCTAAATTATTAAGTTTACTTGGGTTATTTTGTTAAGCTAATATAAAGATACCAAGCTAATTCTAAACTCTGTTCGTTAGCCCCTACTTTCCCTCCCCAGCTGCACGTGAACCCGAAAGGTTTACATATGCTAGATTTAAAAAAATTACTTATTGCCCTCGTTATTCTCAGCCAAGGTGCTTGTCAGCTAATCATTGAACCTGTGGCTAAAGACAACGGTCAAGACAAAGAAACGACTACGCCCCCAATAACACCAACCCCATTACCGGAACTCTTAACTTATAAGTGTCTAAAATCAACTAGCTCAGGAGCAGTAAGCTTAAGTTCATTAGAAAGTGCCGTCGACCTCACGGAAGCCGTAGCAAATTTTGCCTCTCAGCCAAGGGTGATTACAGGGTTTGGAATTGATTTGTCAGCTGCTGGTATCTCAGGAATTGAAGTTGAATCACAAAGTTTTGACGAAGACATGCTTTTAGACTCAACTTCCACTTTGCTTCATTCCGACGGCAATCTCGGCACCAATGAAATATTTGTATCAGCACCCGAGGGATATTTCATCAGCAGTGTGGGAATTGTTCCACACAGCACCGGAGCCCGTGTATCTAGTGTTTACCTTACCGTAAGCAAGGCGAATCCGAACACCAATAGCTTCGAGCAAAAATATTGCTTTGCGAATAGCTACGAAGTTCAATGTGGCGATGAAGATTACAGATCATACCTGTCATCTACAGGACTAGGTCGGCTTGCTGAACTATCAGGCGCTTCTAATCAAGGCTTGGTATCTTTGGGGGCTAGTATGGTTGACATCAATCACGCCAGCTTCAGCGGCTCGAAGTCGACATTAAGCTTTGGAACTTGCGTCGAATAACAGAGGCTAGCTTGAGGGCTCGTTCCACTTAAATCTAAAGAACATCTTGGGGGGTTGAGTTCCCAGCGGCCAATCGAATTCAAAACTTGTTAACTCGCCATCTTCTCCGAGGATCACATTGGCTGACTTAGTCCAGTTTTCCAAATCTTCTGAGACTTGTAGCTCATACAGCACCCCCTCTTTGCCACCCTTGAGATCAAGCTTCACTCTAGTGACATCGGGCTGTCCATCTCCATTGGTATCAATATGGGTTATACCCAGATTGCTCGCCTGAGGTTTGGGAGGCTCATTAGGAACGTAAGGCTCGGTAACGGGGAAGATCGAATCCGAAAAAGCACTCTCGAGACCAGAGTTGTTATAAGCCGTAGCCGCAATTTCATACGCCGTTGCGTTTTTCATATTTCCAATTGTAAAACTTGTGACATTTCCGACGTCTACAGTCGTCCACGGTGTGACACCTATTTCTCGATAATGAATTTTATAGCCTGCAAGATCTGATTCTGGATTGGGGTTCCAAGCAACCCCCAGAGAAGCTGTCGCGAATTGACTTCCACTAAAAGAGGTATCGCCGGATCCTCCATGCCCCGATTGTGCCCGAGAGAACGAAGGCATCCCTATCAAAACTAAAAATAGCGCAAATCGACATAAGTGATTTTTCATTCCCCACTGAGTATAGCGTATCTTTCTGGGGAATAAACAAACTCTGCGTGAAAGGTGTTTTCTGAGCTGCCCTTTTAGATACCTTGCAAAGCCATTAACGAAAGCTTAACTATAAATAGCTTATGGAAAGAATGGAATTTGATCTCCAAAAAGGCTGGAGCAAGGGCTTAAGAATCTGCTTTGAAGAAGCTTCTTCAAGTGACGATTTCAACATCAAAACAGCTCTCCATGTGAAACAAGTTCATGGCGACAAGATCTACGATGTTGGCCCAGAAGATCTTATGAAGATCTCCCCCCTAGCCGAGGCTGATGGAATGATGGTCCAAGGAGATTTTTTTCGCTCCTTCAAGCGCCCCCTACTCATCAAAACGGCGGACTGTGTTCCCCTGATCTTGATCGACCGTGAGGCTGAAACGATTGCTATCATTCATGCAGGATGGAGAGGACTTGCTCAAGGCATCCACACCAAGCTCATTGACCAGGGGCACTTTGAACCCAGTAAAACTTGGGCATGGATAGGCCCCTCTCTCAGCGGGCGAGAATTCGAAGTCAAAGAAGACATGTGGAGCCAGTTCCCCGAACATAAAGATCCTACAATCTTCGAGCCAGGCCCCACCTCCGACATCAAATATTTCCACACTTGGAAATACCTCGAAAAATGCTACGACGATCTGGGACTAGAAGTCATCTACAACCCCGAAGTTAGCACCTACAGCAACGAAGCCTTCTATTCCCACCGAAGATCTATTCACAGAAACGAAGAGCGCAAAGGCCACAACTACACCTGGCTCAGATTCTACGAATAGCTCGTTGTACGCCAGAAGTGCTTGGTAGAGCGCGCGAGTATCATTTCTAAATCAGTTGAAATATTTGTGTTCATTACTCAGGACGAGGGGGAGCGCAGCCCCCCTCTGGCAAGTTTGCACTTGCCATTCACCCCCATAGTCCTTCGACTGAACCCAGATATTTCAACTGATTTAGAAACGCTCCATCTTTTTTGCGCTCTACCAAACACTTCTGGCGCACAGTGAATTTACAGTTACTTGATCGTCGTGAAAGTCATCGGCTTGCCAGTGGCGGGATGGTCCAAATACAAAGTATGGGCATGCAGAAGCATTCGTGTGAAGGTTTGCCCGCCATAAAGGTTGTCACCCAAGATCGGAATTCCCAAAAAAGACAGATGAACTCTGATCTGGTGAGTCCTTCCCGTCTCCAATTGAACATCAAGCAGCGAGTAGTGAGAATCCTCTGCGAAATCTGATTCCTTAAGCGAGAAGCACTTAAAAACTTCTGGTGCGAGTTTATGCAATTCGCTGACACGATTGTGATGCATGATCTTAAAATGAGTCAGGGCTTTTTTGCCAGTTAAAGGATCCACTGCAAATCGAAGCCGATTTTTGGGATCTCGCCCCAGAGGCGCTGCCAAGGAATGTTTTCCGTTCTTAAGAACTCGAAAGGCCAATTTAGAAGGGTGATCCTCTAGAGCAAGGCGAGCTTTACGGTGCAATGATGACTGCAAACTTTTGGCATTACCATCAACCCAAGCCCAATAATGTCTACCAGCGAGCTTCTTCGCAAACTGAAGCGACAAAGCTTCATGTGATTTAGGATCTTTGGCAACGACCAAACAACCCGAGGTGCCTCTGTCGAGACGGTGGACAATGCCAGGCCTCGCCTCTTCAAGGACCTGATCTCCCCAACTTAAATGCTCGTTATTGGGGGCGACGTAGTTGTTCTTAAGAAGCCAAGCGACCAAAGTTTCTTCCAGTGGAACTCCGGCCCCGGGATGGACCGTTAAACCAGCGGGCTTGTTGATGACCATGATGTGATCGTCTTCGAATAAAATCTCCGGAGATTTTGGGAAACGAAAGTCCAAATCTTTCTTTCCAATCATTGAGTTCATCTCAGATTTTGAAAGAGGTTCTTGCTTTTTAGTTGAGGAATCTTCTCCGACAAAATCATCTACTTCTGGATTCAACTCCAGTCGCTGCCCCACCTCAAGACGAGCACTCGCTTTGGCAATGGAACCATTCAATAGAAAAAGATCTCTCGAAATGAGTTTGGACCACCGGCTACGAGAAATATCGGGGAAATGCTCGGATAGAAAAACGTCTAGGCGCTTGGTCACGAGACCTTGCTCAACTTCGACGCCTAATTGTATGGGAAAGTGCTTTTTCAGGTCCATTAAAAGGAAGGCTTAGGTAACTTGTCTTCCTCTTTCAAGCGATTAACGAAGCGCTTAGCCAATTCCTCGGGATTGGGGATCTTTAAGACGCTGCAAACGATCGCTACATGTCCTCGTATATACACCGGTAAGGGGTCGTCCCTGAGATCTTCTTCTTCTATGGATCGGATCCTAGATGCTGCCAATTTAGAACAACTAGCAAGCTGCTCCACCGAAATCTGCCTATATACCCTAACAGCCCTCAGAAAGGCCCCATCAATGGACTCACAATTTCTGATCTTTTCTTCAAACTCTGGATTAGCCTCGAAGTGCATTTCGTCATCATCAGCCCCCGAGGAGCTAACAACTTTCATCGCAGGTGCCTCGTTGACCTTTGAAGGCTTGGTGATCGTCTTAGGTGCGCTGGTGCCTCCAGAGAAATCAATTTCATCAAAGGGATTGTCGGATCCCTCATCAGACGTCCCAGATGAGGTGATGCTTGGTTTGCTGAATTCCTCACGAAAGGCTTCTCTAGCTTCATCTTTGTCATTCCAAGTGTTGAAACCCATCTTGATATCATATTCACGGCGACGAGAAGGGTGCCCTAAAACTTCATAAGCATCTTCGATTTCTTTCATGATCTGATCATTGTTGTCCTCTTCAATCAAAGAATAGGCAGCCAACGAATCCTGTGTATAGGTGATTTTAGCTCGCTTATAAGCGTGATGAATTTCGTTTTGACTAGCCCCGGGGACAATATCGAGAGCGAGATAATAATTTACGCGAGATCCTGTAGCAGTTTGTGTGTCTTTGCTCATGGGAACAGACCTTTCATTTCACCAACTAGGGTCCGAGTAATACGGTCGAAGCGGCTTGTTAAAATTGAAGTTGGGAATTCGTGCACAACCGAATTTTTGGAACGCACAGCTCTCCAAACGGAATTGTCATACTCCAAGTAACCGACGTAGTTGAGGGACAGGCCGAAGTATCGCCGACACACACTACAAATCGCCTTACCGACATCGATGTCGGCTTGTGACCTTACTTGGTTCACAATAATGTTGGGGTGGTAATCTTCAACAACTTTCTGAAGGACACTTAGCGCTACGGGATCAAGTCTCTCAACGACAGCCATCAGGTCAGCCGGAGTTCTAATCCCTAAAAAGTTTTTCTGATCGAAAGAAGCCTCGATCACGTCTTTGATACTTTCAGAAACGTCTGCCTGAGAAAGTTTCGATAGAAAAATAGTGCGAATAAATCGGTAAGCATTTTCTACACTGGTAGGCTCCGGCAAGATCGACAACACACCTTCATCAGCTCCAAGGAAAAACTCTACAGTCGACTCTTGAGTTCCAGCACCTAAGTCAATAACGATGTCATCATAGGGTAATTTTCGAAGATCGCGAAGAAGATCGGTTTCTTTGGACTCCGTTCTGCGAATCACGTTGATAGGATCCGCTGATCCCGTGATCAAATGAAGATTCTTTTCTCGAGTGTGCATGCAGAGCTGCCTAAGGTCCGTAACCCTTGAACTCATATAATCACCAATGCTATTTTTTCCAGCATCAACACCAAGACAAGTGTGAAGGTTAGAACCTCCAAGGTCCAAATCAACGGCGAGGACTTTGTGTCCCATTCGAGATAACATTATTGAAAAATTGGCGCATATGAGACTCTTGCCCACACCACCTTTTCCACCTGCAATCGCCCAAACTTTTGGCTGTTTCTGAAGATTCACCTCGGGGACAAAGGCTTCAGAAGTACCGCTACGTAGAGAGCTGCCGCCCTCCACAGGCTCAGTAGAAACCATAGGCTCTGCAGAGTTGGACTCATCATCTTCCCAACTGGATTCAGCCAATTGCGACTCAACTAAATTGCTGTGCTCTTTCAAGCTGCTTTCCTCTCGATCCAAGTCAATGCCCCCCTATCCAAAATTCTCACACTACTATGCGCCGAACGCAAGTTTTCGCAAAAAAATCAATGAGCTACTCAAAGGGTGTCGATTATCGGAGAAAGTCTAGAAGAGACGGCGTCAGGAGTTTTTTGTTACTGTCCAGGGTTGCTGAGAGCAGTGATTCGTTCCTCGCGAGTTCAGAATAGACTTGCTCTAAGTCAGCGTCTTCCACGTTGGAAAGTAGTGTTTTGTTCGTAACCTGCTGTGACTCGACCAAATCACGGTTGGAAATCACAGAATTCTGCAAAGCACCTATGGTCGCACGAGATGCCGATACTTGGCTCATAGCTTGATCTAAACTCTCAAGAGATTCATTGATAAGATCCGTTCTACCGGTCGCCAGCCCCTCAGAAAAGGTTTTGAGAACGGCGAAGACATTCACACCTGTGTTGGACTGAATACTGGCGAAAGCTTCCGGATTTTCCCCTGGATCCACACCTTGATTATGCGCAACGATCGAGGCCGGATCTCTAAATTCTGGCCCTACAGTTGGCCCACGGTCCGAACCTAATTCTCTGTTTTTATTTGGTATTTCTTCAACACCAAGAAAGGGCGCCAAGCCCGGCATATTAAACTGAACACGTTGACCAGGCTGAACTTCGATCTCGATAGCTCCAGTATCACCGTAATAGTTCCCGTCAACATCAAACGGCGGATGATCGGTTTGGTAGCCTGCAAAGACGTAATGCTCTCCAATTCTTGCGTTAGCAAGCTGAACAGCTTGAAAAAATAGCTCGTCTACTTCGGATTTTACGGCTTGCATAGCCTCTGGAGCCTGGTTCGTCCCAGAACTCATCTGAATGGCGAGCTCCTTGGCCCTGGAAAGAACTGATGTCATTTCACCAAGTGAGCTGTCCGTCACGCTTAAATAGCTATTGGCGAGCTCCATATTTTTCAGAGCCTGTTCGTTTCTGTTGACCTTATGTTTTAAACCGATCGACCGAATCATCCCTTGAGGGTCGTCTGATGGGCGGTTGATGCGCTTGCCCGAAATGGCTTGTTCTTGGTTCTTTAAAAGCGTGTTACGGGTGCGGTGCATCGCCCGGTCTGCTTTTTCATAAAGTAGGCCTTCTGTGACTCTTGCCATCTTTTAGAACCTCTTCAAGCTAAGCACGGTCTCCATCATGGAGTCTGCTACTTGGATCAATTTTGCGTTAGCATTGAATGCTTTTTGGAACTTCAACATGTCAACGGCTTCTTCATCGAGAGAAACTCCAGACGTTTCTTCTCGCAAAGTCTCAAGTTGATTCATAACTCCTATTTGAGTTTCCATAGAATCCATCACGGATCGAGACTCAACGCCAACGTTTCCAATCATACTTGTGAGGTAGTCGGTAAAATTCGCCTCGCCATTCTCGAAGATTTTTTGATCTTCAAGATCAGCCATCGCCATCAAGGTTCGGTTGTCACCTTTGGCGCCCCGCGCCTCTCCGGCAGAAATTTTTGTTAAGTCATTCTTAACAGCGTCCGATACCTTGATAAGAGAGGCTGCATCTTTCACTCCACCTTCAAGTGAAAAAAATTCGTTTCCTGTTTGACCGTCGAGGCTGTAACCCTGCTGGTGCAAGCTATTTAAAGACTTCGCAAACCCAAAGGCCAAGGTATCCATTCTTTCTTTGACCATAGGCATGACCTTGTCTCTAGATTCAATAAGTCCACCAATGGCGCCATTGTTAAGGTGCCTTGTCACATCTTTACCCAAAGACCCATCCGCCTCTTTGGTGCGAATTCTTACTGTCGAATCCAGAACGTCATCAGCCTCTCTTACGGTGGCCAATTCATAGTTGCTAGATACGTCGACCAAGAGCCCAACGCGCTTCGAGGAAACGGCAATTCCCCCATTTTCAAGGTCTGTTACATCAACAGGAATAAGTGCTGACAATTCCTTAACAGCCACATCACGACGGTCACGTTCATCATTGGCGAATGAGCCCTTGTTGACTTCAATATCGACGATCCTCTGGTTAAGTCCCGCGATCTTATTCGTTAACGAGTTCACCTCGGCTACAGATGATTCAATTCTACGATCAAAGTCATCTTTCATACCTTTTAAATTGTTAGATATGTTCTGGAAGCGACTCACAACTGACTCGGCACTTTCACGAACCGCAGAACGCAAAGGGATTGACGAGGGCTCAGTCGCGAGAGATCTGAGATCATTAAAAAATTGCGACATACGTGTCGAAACACCCGACTCGGATTCAGAACCAAGGTCGGCCTCAAGCTGAACATAAGTTTCATTAAGAGCTGAGAATTTTCCCAAGTCTGAACTTTCTTCTTCAAGTCGCTTATTGACGAAATGGTTGGTCGACCTAGAAACTTTTCCGACTAGGACACCTGTCCCCAGACGGTGACTACCGTTTGTCACAGGTTCGTTCGATTCAAAATCTACTCGTTGGCGGGAATAGCCCTTGGTGTTGGCATTAGCAATGTTGTGCGAAGACGTAGCAAGACCCAACTGGTTTGCCGCCATAGCACCCTTCCCCTGAGAGAGAACGCGATTGATACTCATAAATCTCCCCTCCCCCCGGAAGCTACACCTGACCGGAAACTAGTCTTCCAGACTGGCCTTGTTGCTTTGTTACTTTTGCATTCTTTCCATAAGTTGTGTTTTTCGACGGGGAAGTCTCCGACTTCTCCCGACCCGTTTCGATCGAGTCCGTAATCGCCTGAGCCAGCCCCCTAAGATTGCTCACGCTCTTCTCTATAAAACGTTCGTTCTGCTTAACACTTAGCTTTGTTTTTTCGATTAACGATTGAATTTTTTCGCGAATCACGAGCATACGTCGACCCAACTCGCGGTCGCCCTCGCCACCTTCAAGCAAAGTATCGGCGAAATATTTAAGAGTCACGCCAGCGGAAGGCACTTCATTAATCATCGCATAGTAGTCTTGGATTTTGAGGCGCTCTTTATCGAGCTTGCGAATCGTGGAGAGAATCTCGTCCTTTTCACGCATCTCTTGATAAAGTCTTTCAAAATTCATCTCAATGAGAGACTTTCGTTCCAAATCAAGAATCGGCAATGCACGCGCATACAAAGAATGCATCTGCTCCAAGATCACGCAGAGCCTTTGCATTAAATTCGGCATCTCTCCTTGATTAAAACTCATCTTCATTATCCCCTAAATAAACTGAAACGTAACATTCTCGCTTAGCCGCGAGTCAAAATATCATCCTCGAGAGAAGTGGCGATCATCTTGTCAGCCAACGCTTTTGAATCCACCTTATAAGAGCCATCTGCAATCGCAGCTTTTAAAGCCGCAACTCTATCAGCGCGAACACCACTACTTGCCTTAGCATTGCTGAGAACTTCATTGGCCAACTTTGCTTGAGACGACCACTGAACTTTTGCAGAGTCAGATGTGCGTGCACTTTCGCCGACGTTCTGAGAGTCACGTTTTTCAACCTGAGTTTTTTTGTTGTTAGCTTGCTGAGCTTCATTCGCTCGGTCTTGCTGAATTCTATCTGTTCCTAATTTTGAAATATCCATAAAGCCCTCCTGGCTTTCACCGTTTGCCCCAACTACTTATTATAGTTTACACGAGGCTGCGTGCGAACTCCACCCTTTCCTTCAAGCTGCTGTACCACTAAATCTGACACCCCAAATGGGCGGCGTTTTGCCACATTTTCCATAACCAGTTGATCATGCATTGATTGAAAGATCTTTTCTCCGTTAGAAGGTGCAAAGGGGCTATCTGGATCCACCCACATCCCTTGCGAACTCTTAAGCTGGCCGTAGAAATGATTCACCATCATGCTCTCATAAGCGTCACCTACTTGACGGTATTGCTCAGCCATCGACGGTTGTTCCTCAAAAGGTCTTTCTGCCTGTGTGGAGACGGTCATCTGATTGGCCTGGGCCCAAGATGGGTTCATTCCCGCAAGCAGAAAAAGCGCTATAGAAAAAAATTGGATTATAAAAAATTGGTCATTAAAAAATTGGATTGAGGAGCTCCCGGTTGCGTGACGCATCCTGCATTCACGGTCCGTTCGCTTCGGTTTTCCCTGGGAGGAATTCAAAACTTTTTGATCGAGTCCAGAAACTCCCCAATCCCTTCGCTTCAACGCACATCCTATGCGTATAGGCCAAATTAATCCGCGGGCTCTACTCATCACAACACTTCCAACTCAGCTTGCAGCGCGCCCTGCGCTTTTAATGCCTGCAGTATCGAGATCAAGTCTCTAGGAGAAACCCCTAAAGCATTGAGCCCTTTTACGACATCCCCAAGGGTTGCTCCCGTAGGCACAGTAATTAGTTTATCACCGGACTCACCAAACTGGACTGTAGTTTCTTTGACAGTCTCGGTGATTTCACCGCCAGTAATTTGATCCCCATTCGGCTTGGTGATCGTAGTGGTGTTGTCTGGAGTTGTGGTCGTCGTTTCTTTGGTTTGAATTTCGAGAGTGAGGTTTCCATGAGCAATTGCGACGGTATTGATCCTTACAGAATCGCCCATAACAACAGTTCCCGTTCTTTCATTAATGACTACTTTGGCTGCATTGTCTGACTCAATAGGGAGTCTTTCAATCAAGGCTAGAACCTCAACGACTCCACCATCAAAATCATAAGGAACCATCACATCAATTGTTGAGGAATCTCTCGATCGAGCAAAGATTCCCCCCAGTTCACGATTGATGGTCTTTGCGACTCGAGCTGCTGTCGTGAAATCTGGATTATGCAGAGCTAGGCGGAAAGCATTGCGGTTTGAAAAGTCGAGTTTCACCTCTTTTTCAACCAGAGCTCCATTGGCAATGATGCCTGCGGTGGGATGGTTCTTAGAACTGGAAGCTCCGCCGCCCGACCCCGCAAAACCACCGACCAACATAGGCCCCTGGGCCACAGCATAAACAGCTTTGTCACCACCGCGCAGTGGAGTCATCAGCAAGGTTCCACCCTGAAGCGACTTCGCATCTCCTATGCTCGCCACACTGACGTCGATCTCCTGCCCGACTCTCGCAAATGGCGGAAGCTTTGCCGTAACAACGACCGCCGCTACGTTTTTGGATTCAATCTGAGCCTGAGTCACGGTGACACCCATTTGCTTGAGCATCTGAGACATGGATAGCCCGGTAAACTCTTTACTGGAGTCTCCTGTACCCTGCAGACCTACGACGAGGCCGTATCCAATGAGTTGGTTTTCTCTCACGCCTTTAATGCTCACAATATCTTTAAGCCTTGAAGCATACGTGCTCTCCACTAACACGACTGAAAGAATGATCGCACA
>Ga0100403_1000422_pt1 | contig 42071 bp, 53 predicted proteins | sample CryGeymet201501t_FD_83663 | JGI IMG/M metagenome (GOLD analysis project Ga0100403, IMG submission 83663) | Groundwater microbial communities from Crystal Geyser aquifers in Utah, USA - Crystal Geyser metaG 2015-01t | ecosystem: Environmental > Aquatic > Deep subsurface > Groundwater | place...
GTGCACGCTTGGCGACGAGTGCAAGTGGCTTGGGGTCATAGTGTCCGCATGGCTTACGATATCAAACGTTGATGGATCGGGCCGTCAGGTAAAATGCGTGCTCGGCAAGTGCGGCACTAAAATGGTCGAAGCAGGATGTTGGCGTGGAACCGTAGAAGCCTTTGTTGCGAGAGCACGGAACGAGGGCCGCCACACCTATGCCGCTGTCATCCCGGCGGTGTTCGATGCTATCAAAGGGGGCGAGTGATGGACCGTGACATACTTAGCGAGGCGTGCCGGTCGTGCCGTCACTGGAGCCATTCCGGCGCAATGGAGAGGGGCGCTACAAGCGGTTTTTGCCGCCAATGGTCACCGTATGACTACTGGCCACGGCGAGGGGCGCGTAGCAAGAGGTTCGTCGTTGGTGTCGGCCCCGGCGTGTTTACGAAGGCGGACGACTGGTGCGCCAAGTATTCGGAAAAGCCGAACAGTTCGAGGGGAGACTACTGCGGGCCGGTGCGGGTAATCGTAATGAAGGACGAAAGGGGCGAGTGTTCGAACTGGTCGTGCCCGGAGTGCGGAGAAGATGCGGACGGCTGCTACTGCGCCGAGGACGCCGAGCCGAAGGAGGGCGAGGACGTAATTCCTGGCGATCTTGCACTAAAATTCCTGCACGAATGGGGCATGGAGATACTGCATGTTTCCTGGGGTCAGTCGTGGTACTTCCCATTGCTTGAGCTCATGGAGGGGGCCGACGGCAGAGGGTATTTGCGCCTATCGGATCTAGAACTAGCGAAGCAACGACGCAGCGACCATTCCGAGGAAAGCCCAGAAGGCTGACTGGTTCTTGTTCCAGAACGAGTCGGCCCTCTCCCATGCAGCCTCGGCCTGCGCCTTCCAGCCGTCGACCTGCTGGCCCCACATCGTGTCCCGGTTCTGAATCACGCTGTCACGTTCGGCGATCCGGTTGAGGGCCAACCCCAGCCGACGATCAAGGTCGTCGATCAGGGCGGTGGACTGCCGGATCTTGGACTCCGGGACCAGAATCATCTTGACTGTGGTATCAGGCGGCGCCGTCGCCGGGATCGTCTGGCCGGTGGCGATCGAGACGGTCCTGCAGATCGGACAGAGCATCATCAGAATGAGGACGGCCAGCAATGTCATCCAGCACCGCATCGTCGGCTTTTTCTCGATCATGGTTTACTCCTACAGGCACGTCCGGTGGCAGGGGCCGCGGGATCACAGGATTTCGCGTGACACCCTTTCGTGGCCGTTCACCCCACAGGAATTTGAGAATCATCGCCAGCAGCCCGCCGCCGAGGATCAGCAAGATGTTGTGGTCGAGATTCATGTCGTACCGTTCTTGGAATTTTTGATGCTCTCAGCCACGGAGATCGCGGCCGCGCGGCCGTAGTCAAAGGCCTTCACGCCAAGAATTCCGAGCATCAGGGTGTTGAGGTTCCCGGACCGATTCTCCGGCGGGATTTCCAGCCAGATGATCGCGGCGAAGAAGGCCGCAAGGAACACCTTCTGGGACACAAGGATTTCGAACATCCGGGCGCGTAACTTACTCATGACTTCTCCTATCTGTAGGTCTCGGGATCACGCTCCGCATCGGCCAGCGGGATGAACCCACTTACCAGGTCCCGGAAGTGGTCCATGTCGAACAGCAGCCCGGGACATTCAGTGTTGGTGTCAGGGATCTCCCGGTGACCCAACACCTTGTTGATCTGGACATCGTACTGCACGCACCAGGGAGCGACGACTCGGCGAGCGGCGCAGACCAGCAGCCTTTTCGAAGGCGGCTCCAAGGAGAAGTTTCCCACGATGCAGATGGCCATGGCGTGCGAGTTGTGCCGGAATACGCTGGCCGGGATCACGTGCTCGGGCCGGCCAAAGTGAGCCATAGGGATGCCGCCGTCCATCTCTACCACCGCATGGTATCCAATATCGAACCACCCATTCACTAAAACATGCTCATCCCAAATCGCCTTCCAATCCTGGAGGAACGAGCGATCAGTACCGGCCGAGTGGTGAACATGGATCTCGTCGATCCTCCGCAGATCAAATGATTCAACCGGGCGCCAGATGGGCATGGTTAATTCTCCCTGCGCTGGAGTATGCGCTTGATTTCCTGCTGGTCCTCTCGAATCAGCTGGAGACGCTTGTCGATGGCTTTGTTTTGATTCTCGATGTTCCTCATGATCGCCTGGTCCTGGGCGTTCGACCATTCTCGCTCCGCTAGGAAACGCTCGTCGATCCTCTTATCGACCTGCTCGACGCGATCCTTCACTCCCCGGACCTTCTCGTCTATCTGTGGCTTGGTATACATATCACGGTTGGCCAGGGCAACAGCCCCAGCCACGACCAGCATACCAAGACCGGGCACGAGCCACTTGAGCACTATTTGCCAGAAGTCGATTTTTCTCTCACCTGCCATTAGCGGATCCTCCTTCACGACCAAAGCGGAGCTGGTAAAGAATGAGATTGCGGCGGTCTTCCTCGTAGGAGTCGAGCAGCTGCTGATCGCCGCGCATCTGATTCAGCAACAGGCGCGGAACCGCAAGTTCCATCGCCCCGCGCTGGACTCCACCAAGTTTGACCGGGTCGATCAGGCCAGATTGGATCGCTTGTGCCAGCAGTTTTTTGTATCGCGTGTAGTCTCCGGAGATCACCGCCTGATCCAGAGCCTCAGCGAGGTTCTGGTTCTGACGATTGCGCCGGCTCTGCTGCTCGAGGCGCGCGGCATAACTCTGTTGCTCGAGCTGGGACTGCGGGCTGCGAAGCCCGGACAGCAGGGCCATGAGCTCAGTCGGGTGGGCCGTGCTTCCGTCGGCAGGAACGAGACCCTTCGGGAGCTGCATCCAGTTTTCGATGAAGGATTTGCTCTGATCCCATTTGAATTCGCCAAGGTCAGCCTGACGCACCTTGCGACCGCCGGAGAAAACGGACCCCGTGCGCAGCGTCTCGTATCCGGTAGCGGCCCGCTTGATGGCGATTCCATAGGGGATGAAGCTCTCGATGCTGCGAAGCCATTCGTCGGTAGCTCGCTGGGCCCTCTGCTCGTCCCCGTATTCAGACATCATCGCCAGGTGCTCGCCACCCATGCGGAGCGTGGACCCGATCGTGTCGAAGATTACGGATGTCGCCTCGTCCGGAGACTTGGGCAGGTAACCCAGGCCCACGTAGTTCGAGATGTCCATGCCGGCCTTGGACGCGGTGCGCTGCAGATACCCGGAGATCATCATATACCGGCCAATGTGACCAGGGTTTCGCATCGCCTGGGAGAGCAGCTCCTCAGTCTGTTTCGGAACAAAACTCAAAAACTGCGTGGCCGCAGCGGTGCCGGACTTGGATTTGCGTACCCAGCCGGCCGGCTTGCCCATGACCCCGAACAGGTGATTGACCTCCTCGGTGGTCCTGACTGCCTCGTGCATGAAGGCGTGAGCCATTCCGTTCCGCTCCACGTCGAGCCATGAGCTGTATCCGGACTTTCGCATCAGATCCCCAAGGCAGGCGTGCATCGTCCAGCCGCGGATCAGATTCTCGGTCGCAGAGATCGAGGGGCCAACGACGGTCGCACCGTTGAACGACGGCAGATCCGAAGCCAGCCGGCCTATGGTCGACCATTCAGAACTTTCAAGAATCTTTTGCCATTGGCGCCCCACGCCAGAGGACTTTGCCATGGCCCTGCCATCTGCGGTGCCCATGCGCAGGATGCTCTCGGCGGTCCTGAAAAGCCCGTAGCGGCCTCCGGTCGTGGCCAGGGCTGTCGACACGGCCATGGGGAAGTAACGCCCGCTGCCGGTCAACACGGAGCTGTAGACGAGCGACGAGACGCCCATGGCCGTGCGCCCCACATCCCCACGCCGGTACATGGGGAAGCCGTTGGCCATCATCCGGCTGCCCCGGTCGGTGACTTCGATGCCCGCGCGGGAGATCCGTCCACCAACACCACCCAGGCCGGGCACCTTTTCGATCTCCTGGCCAACAGAGGTCAGACCCCGACCAAGAGCCGCCCGTGGCTTCCCAGCTGCCTTGACAACTCCTTGGATGGCGGCGTTCGCGCGGATCCTGGCATTCAACGAGCTCATGGTGGCGTCAACGTCCCGGCCCAGGTTGCTCGGCTCGCCCTTCATGTTCCTGACGATATGCTCGAGCGCCAGAGATAGCCATTGCTCCTCGGGCTTCTCGGCCGCGATCCGCTTTGTGGCGAACTCCAGGTCCTTGAGCACCGGCTCGATGGTTAGCTTACGAGCTGCGGACCTGGCGTATATGTCCAGAGCCAGACTCAAATCAGGAATGAACTCACCCGATCCGCTGCGGTTGAGCAGCGTAGGAGTGAACACATCTCCGGAAACGGGTAGACCCAGGAACTCGAGAGGCCTGGCGCCATTGGCGAACATCTCCGGGTCAAACGTGTGGTGAATGAAACCACTGATGCTCATGTCGGAATTGCGTAGGCCCAGCTTGTCCCGGATGAAGTTCTGTTCCTGACGCAGGTTGCTGATACTGCGACGGTGGGACTCCGGGAGCTTGGCCAGCTCGGCGATGTAATCCTCGCCGGTTGGATCCATATTCATCAAATGGAAGAACTTCTCGGAGACAGCCTTGTCGACATATTCGACATCGCCGGCTACCCGGTGCACACCCAAGTTGCGCATCTCGCGCCGGAAGATCGAGTACATGCGGGCCAGCTCGAAATCCTGGGACGAGTAAGCGTTATGGATCCGGGTATAGAGCTCGGGCTGGGCAGACTGCAGCAACCGCATTGGCTCGCGAATCTTGTAGATCGCCGCGGCAGGGCGCAGGTTCCAGGTGCGCGGGTAGAATCCCTTGGCCCAAAAATCCCCCATCTTCTCGCCGAGATTTTGCTGCCACTCAGCCGCCTCGACTTTCGTGCGGACAGGACCAATCCCCAGCCATTCATTGTCTGCGGTCAGAGTCTTCTCGAGCGCGCGCATTTCGGTGCCGGAGTGCGGATACGGGCGCAGGCCATAGGATGTGTTATACATCCCCAGCGGCATCCCGTAGTAGCTCATGTCGTCGATCTCGCCTCCGGAGGCCAGGATCGCCGCTGCCTCGCCGGCCGACTCGCTCTCGTCCGGACCGAAGGCGATCCGGTTTTCGATCTGGCCCGGATCAGCCTGGCGAAAGTCTCCGATCGGCTCGTTGCTCTTGGAGAGCACCCGCCGGCGCGTGGCGTCTCGAGAATCCTCGAGGAGCTGCTTTGGCGTCAGCTCGCTGCGCCGGATCACCCCGTCAACGGGAGCACCATCGGCCACGATGTCGCTGAACGTCCGCTGCCACTGGTTGATTTCCTCTTGCGGAGCGCCTTGGACAAGCCCACGCTGGATATTGTTATGGACAGCGCGTAGTGCCTCCTCGTTGGAGCTGTCTGGGCCCAGCTTGAAGGCATCGGCCGCGTAGGGGCTCTGCTCGTTCATGGCCTCCTTGAAGAAAGCCGCGGTCCGTGTCGGATCGACCTCATGATTGGCGGCCAGACTCTCGCGAGATTTCAGCCACCGACCGGTGGTTCGCCACTGATCCAGGTCCTGTTTTTTGGCTGTCAGTTGCTTCTTGAGATCGTCGATGTTCTCGCCCAGCTGCTCGGGTGTGAAGATTTGTCCCTCCGGGATATTCTCTCCCGCCCGCTCGACCATCTTCTCGAGGCCCTGGACCTCTTTGCGTGCAACCTTGATCTGATCGGCGATGAAATCGCTGGCGGCAGACCACCCAGCTCCACTTGGCGCCTCGAGGAATGCGTCGCCGACGGGCTGGATATGCTCCGGCCGAATCTTGGGGTTGGTGTTGAACACGACCGCTTCGCCGGGACCGCCCATTCGGCCGGCATCGTGCATCGAGGCGACACGGGCGGCATTCTTTCGCGCATGAATCAGGCGAGCCAGGTTCTCCTCGCTGGGATTTTTGCGGTAAGTCTCCATCGCCTTTTCGGCCCACTTGTTCGCATCATTGGATGCGACCAGGAGATCCTCGAGGCGCTTTCCCTTGGTAGCGATTGCAGCGGTAACCCGAGCCCGAGACGATGCCGGAAGCGCGGAGCGGATTGCTTCAACGGCAGCCGGAGGAGCATCGCTGGTCAGAAGCAGCGGATCGGCGAATACGTCCAGGAACGAACCACCGATCGCCATAGCAGCCATGTGCACGTCACCGAGGGAAAGGTGCGTCGGATTGGGGATCTTGATTCCTAACCCGCTTACGATGACTGACGGACCGATTGGGCGCTTGACCGTAGACAGGTATGCGTAGTTTTCGGCTGCATAGTCCCTGACTGCCTGATCGTAGGCCTGTCGCTCAGGCGTTCCGGGGTCGGGAATGGCGCTGAAATACGAAACAAACGCTTCCGGATCACCGTTGGCCACGGCATCGGCCGCCTGCTGCGCATTGAAGTTTGCATGCTCAAGAATGTCGGATCCGCTGATGAGGTTCTGATTGTAGTCCGACTCCAGAACCGGCTGCAGCGTGCCTCGCGCCTTCTGGATCATGGCCTCGCCCTCAATCTCCCCTCCAATAGGAGAGACGGCCCCACCCAGCTTGATGATGTTTCCGATCAGGGACATCGAGGCACCCTTGATGGCCATGGGAATCAGTGCCTTCTTCTGCTGATTCTCGGGGCTATCGCCAATGTCGGCCGTCGGCCACAGACGAGCGGCAACAGCGGCGGGAGATTCACCGATTACAGCCCCGAACAAGGCCTGCTGGAAGTTTCCGGGGAACGCCATGCCGGCGGCCGCGGCCAGCTCGATGTCTTTGCCGACGTCCTTGAAATTGGCCACAGTCTGCGTAATCGACCCAGCGGTGTTGCGTCTGGTGTTGGTCATCATCATATCGAAGCGGTCGTAGTCGGGAGCACTTCCGGCCGTCGGCATTTTGCTCACGGCGCGGTCCATGTGGTCGGTGGCGGCCTGCTCGGGAATCCCGGTATCTGCGGCAAGGCGACGGCCCAGGCCGGGGGCTGAAAACCTTGCAGCCACCACGCCCATCGGGATAGAGAATCCGTCAACGTTAACCAGATTGCCGGTCACGTCAGCGAAGTTCTGGATCATCACCGGATTGGCGCCGGGAACCGCCATGGTAGCGGCCTCGGTAGGTGTCAGGCCCTTGTCTCGCGCCTCCCGGAAGATCCTCGCACGTTCCTGCAGCGGAGTCGGCATATTACTTGCCCGCTTCCTGGCCGGTGTACTGGCCGCGCTCTTTCTTCAACAGCTCCTTGTATTTGGCCGCATCGAAAACCCCATTCTCGGTCGCCTGGTCGCGCAGCTCGAGGATCTTGGTCATGGCCATGGGGCGCGCCTCCTCGGTATCGACTCCGTTCTTGCCGTAGAGTATAGACAGATCAGTCATGTCGAAACCGAGCTCGCTGGCAATTTCGTGGCTGCTCTTTTCCTGCAGGTTCTGGATCATCGTCCCAGCATTACGGGCGGTGTATTTCCAGACGTCGCCCTCACTGTTGATGTCCATACCGCTAAACAGCTGCGGAGCGATAGCATACAGCTGCAGCATATTGAATCCGGAAGACAGGATTCCATTGGCCAGATCCTGCGGATCCAGGCCGGGAGCAAAGGCGCGCGTGCCCATGAGCCAACGCTTCATTTCGGTCAACTCGCCTGGTTGATCGGAGAAGGCATAGGCCAGTTGGGTCTCGATCGGCTGCCGAAGCATTTCAGATCCGGCGTTCTGAATGGCGGTCCCGAACTTCGTAAGCAGGTCTTGGTGCCTCTGCTCGATGTTGATCTCGCCGGCTTTCTTGCCCTCCATCAGAGTGACGACGTCCGGATCGGTGATAGGCTTTCCGCTGCGCATGTGGTAGATCCAGGCACGACCGACGGACAGCGGATCAAGGTTGCTGGCGGTCATGAGGTTGACCAACAGTTGCGACTCGTCGACGTTGCCAAGGGTCTGCATTTGCTCCTCGCTCCAGCCGAGATCCAGCGTATTGTTGACCATGACCGCACCCATGGACCTTTGGTACGGATCATCGGACCTGAGCATTTGCAGTCCCGCATCGTATTGGCGCTTCTTTTCCTCGCCGTCCCGCTTGATAACGAAATTTGCGCCGGGGTCGATGGGAATAGGCATGCCTGAGACCATGACGCCCAGAAGCCGCGGGTCAACCGAGGAGCTCAGATCGTCTGGGTTGACGAACATGCCAGGCTGAGAAGACAGCAGCGTGGTGACCCGCTGACCCATGTCTCCTCGTTGCTTGTCGATTGCCTTGATTCCGGCATCAGCTGCAGCGATGGACCCTTGGTCCGGAGACATCGAACCGGTGGCTCCACCAACACCGGCGGCCGCCAGGTTGGTGTTTCCGGTTGCGGCGCCGGCGAGGAGAGTCAATAGAGACAGGATTCCCTCCGGGCTTTTCAGGTTGCCCAAGCCACCGCTGGCCTGGTCCCTCTGATCGACAAGTTTCTTGCGGGACTCCCCCATACTTGCCAGCTGCTGCGTCAGCTGATCGACCATGTCAGTCGACTGCGGATCCGGCGCCGCCGCTGCTGCCGCCCTGGTGTCGGCCCCACCCGAAACTTGGGCTACCATATCGTCCATTTTTCCAGCCATGGTTATCACCCCTACCTTGCCGCACGAATGATATTTGCCGCTGCCCCTGCTGCTTCTGCAGTGGTGATTCCGCTTTCCGTGGTAGTACCGGTAGTCGTACCCTGAGCCAGGCGTGCCTGCAGTGCGGGTTGGTACACGCCCTGTGCACCGCCGAGTAGACGTTGCAGAAGGAGTTGGTTCGCATTCAGGGTGATGCCGGCTCGGTCCAGGGTCTGCTGGCGCAACGACTGCGCATTATTGATGCCAGAAGCAATGGTTTGCCGATTCAAGTCGGCCAGCGCCTGCGTACCGGCAAGGCTCTTGCCCATGGCTTCGACGGTCGAACCAGCGATATTCCGATCGAGCATGTTTCCCTCGACCCCGGACATGACCTGAGCAAGATTCTCCTGCAGGCCGACACGAGCGTTCTGGTCGGTCAGCTTCTGGATCTCGTTAATCAGGGCCGCGTCCTGTGGTTGGACAGTCATCTTGCCGTTGGCCAGATCACTGAGGTTGCCTGACTGCAGTCCGGCAGACTTGGCCAGGTTCAAAAGCAACTGCTGAACTTCCTGCTCGCTTGCCGTCGCCCCGGGAAGCGTAGTCGTCTGGGTCTGTTCTTGTTTCTTTGTACCCATGGCTATCCTCCAACCTGCAGACCACATTCATATACGGGAACCCGATGGTTGCCCCAAATTTCCGGACCAGGTGCATCGCCGGACCGTTTAATCCGGAAATGGATGCATTTATTCGGTGCACACCTTGTGCACGTAGCTTCGGGATAATTTCCCGGAGCAACTGTTCGGCGACTCCTACACCCTGGTAAGAAGCCTTGACGGAGAGGAAATCCAGAAAAGCCATCCCGCCGCTTCGAACAACCACGACGCAGGCAACGAGGTGGAATCCCTTGACGGCATGGTCGGCTAATCCCCAGACATCAGTGCCGGCAATATCGGATTTCTCCACATCCCCAAAATACCCCGTTTCGTTAATCAGTTCAACTACCGGAGTAGCGGCCCTCATTCTGCTTAACCTTAGATCCATTTTTACACCATTATTACTTGAACGGTTTCTCCACCGATTGTGATCTCGAGCATCGGGTCGTAGTTGTCGGGACTCGTCGCCTGCTCTTTGGTGTAGGCAATGAAGTCCCGGTATTTCAGGGTCCCTGGATTGTTAACAGTGACGTGAATAACATTCGCGGCAAAAGTAAACACGCTGAAATTTGATAGCGTGTACCAGGCCATTCCAGCTGCAGCATACGTCGGAGTAGCAAGCAACGTGCTGACTCCGGCAGCGTGGAAAATATTGAATGTCTTCGCAACGCCCTTGGTGGCCGAATACGATTGTCCATTAAGCCTAAGCCTTGCTGCTGTAATGGTGCCACTGTACGCGGACAAATCGAACGACATCTTCATGAAATTGGTGATCGCAGGAAAGGCTCGGTCATCGTAGCGAGCACGCATGGTTGTGGCCGTGTCGTAACCATCGGTTCCGTCTGAGGTCGGCGGTGCAATCTGATATGTCGGCACAACTCACCCCCTACGTAATGTCGGCCTCGAAAATTAGGACCAAGGTCGCAATGGTCGCACTACTCGGTGCTGTGAGGATCGAAATTTTGAAGACGTCCTCGGCAGCAAAGTCGGTTGTCCATCCCGAAAGGGTTGCATCCTTGTTCTTGTTGGCTCCTGTGACCCCGAAATTCGAACCGCCGGTGATGTCGGCCAGGCTTCCATTGTAGCCAGAGTAGCTGCAGGATTTGATTTCCCAGGTCATCGTATCGGATAGGTTTAAAATATGGATCGCTTCGATCAGGGTGCACGCACAGGGAAGGACTGCGTATCCCTTATTGCCGGCCGTTAGCACCGAACCGTTTCCGTTGACCAGGACCTCGATGGCCAATCGCTTCACGTTGTTGGTCAGGGCGCTCTTAACCGAGATCGCTGCTCCAGTGATGTCGATTCCGGCGCCCGCTGTCATGGCGTGGGAAATCGTGGCGCCCACAATGCTGATGCCGGTCCCCGCTGACAGGTTGTGGGAGATGGTCACATCGCCGGTTGCCCCGGATACCGCAATTCCTGTGCCGGCGATCACCGAATTAACGATCGACGCCGGAACCCAGGACGTACCGTTCCACTTTGCAACCTGGTTTGTATTTGCTGCGCTCTGTTCCAGGTCGCTCAGTGGGTGGGTATGATCGGCGGGCGTGAACTCGGCGGGGATATCTGCCAGATCGTCCCAGCTGACAACCAGCGGGCCATCGGCCCCAGAGGTCAGCGGCTTGATGTTCCACGTGGAACCATCCGAGACGATGGCATAGCCGTCAAGCGCCTTATGCCCAAACTTATCCACCATGGGGATATCCTCAAGGTGGCGCCAATCAACCAGGTGATTCCCGCCCAGGTCGATGTCGTCAGTTGCCCGATAGCGCCCCTTTGGCACGCTTATACCTCCGCGTGGAGGATTTCCAGAACCACACCGCGAATATAGGCATCGGTGGTCCCTGACGGGTTGGTCGCCCCGGCATAGATGCCGTTGTCAGCAGTCAGGTCGATCGTGGTCAAGTCGTGATAGTTCACGTCCTCGTTCCCTGTGTCGGTGAATCCCCAGCCAAATCCGCGAATCGTGGTCGCACCAGTAACCAGGGCAACGCCCTGGAGTACTCCGTCTTCGGAGCCGTGGGTATCGGTCTGGCCCAGGTATTTTCCAGAAGTGAACTGGAGACTCAATCCGAGGGCCTGGTTTGCTGTCCCATTGTTCGCGCTGTAGAAGACCGAATATTTCAGGATGTCGCCAACACGCAGGGTTCCCCCGGGAATCGTGAAGACGAGCTGGTTGAGGGTCGTAACCACGGCATAGTCGGTGAAATTCGCGAAGCAATTCGCCGGAGGAGCCGCTACCTGGTCCCCGTTGCCATACTGGACGAGTCCGGTCCCACCCAGGATAACGTTGTCCGTGCAGCTGATACAGGTGTTTCCCGTGATCCGGCATTCAGCCGCGGTCAGCGAGGCATCCACACCCACGGTAGCGGCCTTGAAGGTGTTCCCGCTGACCTGCATGTGGCGCGAGGTCCCCAGGTCGATGCAGTTTGTGATGGGCGTAGAGATCGAGACGCCACTAATGGCTCCCTCGCTCGCGTGGACCACCAGGCCGTCCCCAGCCGGCCCGTACACGACGCCACCGGTCCAGGACACACGGGCCAGGGCCTGCGCCGATGTCCCCAACACGGCCGCATCAGAGCCAGCAGATTTGATCTTGACGCCCGTCGCGTAGACCTCCGCGGGAGACGCGCTGCCCGTCGCATTGGCCCCGTAGGCGTTGATCCCATTGCTTCCGGGGGTCACGATGAACGCATTGTCAATAATCGCAATGACTTCTGCGGTGGCACTGGCAGATTGCAGGCGCAAAGCAATAGTTCCGGCCGAAACACTGTGCAGGCCCTCGATTCCCAGGCGCCCACTCTCGGTGGCGTAGATGTGTTCGGCGCTGCCACCGGTGAACCAGCAGCCGCGGACCATGATCCCAGAACAGCCGTTGGAGATGTTCAGAGCCGGGCCCGAGAAGTTCTGGAACCAGCAGCTGTCGATCAGGACGTTCGAGACACCCTGCAGGTCCAGGCCGATCTGACCGGTCCCAGCCGCTGAGTTGCCATCGAAGGTCAGGTTGGCGAACATCAGGCCGCTTCCGGTGTCGGCGCGCATCAGGTAGCCGGCCGAGGGAGAAGCGTCGAACTTGAGCACGCTCGAGGGCCCCGAACCGATAATCGTGGCCCCGGATCCGTTGTGGACCTCGCCGCCGGCGGTGGTAATGGTTGTTTCCGGCGGGATCAGGACCACGCCACCGGACCCGGCGGCGGTGATCGCATCGGACAGGGTATCGTATTCCGCGGTGTTCACGAATCCCCAGATTTTCCTGCCGCCGAGGAGGTTGTAGATGCTCATGTCCAGGTTGCCCTGGGCGGTAAGCGGCCAGCCGATGTCACCGGAGGCGATCCCTGCTGAGAACCTGGCAATCACCGCATCCTTGAAGGCCTTCAGCTGCTCGAAGGTCAGGATCTGTTCATCCTCAAAATCGGCAACGGTAATAGCGGAAGGCATTATTCGGCCTCCTTCCTGTCGAATGTGAATTCGAGCTCCGCACCCTGGTACACGAATGGGTAGTCGCTGGTGATCTCGAATTGCAGGTATCGGCCCCTGGCGTTCAGCGGCACGGTGATGCAGACAACGTTTTCGTCACTACTGATTCGGTCGATATTCAGCCGGAAACCCTTGTTCAAATAGGCCTTCCCCGCCTGATTCTGGTTGTAGGTTTTCGGGCCGTCAGACGGCAGCCACTGGTCACCGTCAGCCTTCCATCGTACCGAAAAGTTCTTGTTAACCCGCGGCAAGATGTATACCCGCAACGTCCTCCATGTTTTTGTGGCCGTTGCCATCTCAGGCGAAACGCTCCGGCCGCTAATCATGGCGCTGACCAGCCGAAGCGGGATCGGATCCCCCAGGTCTGTCGTTTGCCCCAGGCCTGTGAAGGTCACCCTACCGTCCTCGTCTCCGTGCATCAGTGCCTGGGTACGAGGAATACCGATCTCAACCAGGTTGAAGAACGTCGGGCCGATGTCCCACGGCCCCAACCAGTTTTTCAGGTGCGGAGCATAGACCATCGTCTGGTCCAGAACAGTTGAGCCCTGCCCGCGCATGCCTGCCACCAGGATATTCAGCGACGGCAGATATTTGCAATAGGCATGCTCAACCTGACTGCGGTCGATTCGATTCGGGATGCCTGGAACACTTGAGAACTTATCTGCGATAGATCCGCTGGCCATGGCGGGCTGCAGGTCTCCGTATAACTGAGCCGTCTGGACAGTCGAGATCCCGCTGGGTCCGATCATGAACAGCTCACCGCCAACCTGGGCGATGGATTCCGGCGAACCACCCCCCACATCCTGACTGATCGTTTCAAACCGGAACGAGCTGGGGCTCGAGCCCAGCAGCTGATAGGTTCCATGCTCGGTGCGGGCAATCAGGGTACCGAAGAAATCGGCGTACACGCTCAGGACGGTGTCGTCGGAACGGCAGGGGGGCTCGAGGTAGCCGGCGTTGATGATCTCGTCGAACGTCTCGTCTGAGTCGTATTCCGGGGCAAACCAGACGTTCAGCTGCCGGCTGCCGGTATAGTAGATCCGGCGCGGAAACTGACGGTCACCAGCGGCAAACAGCCTGGTCTTGTACTCGGCGCCGAACCTGACCGGAGGGGCATCGGAAACGGCCTGGACCGTTCCGGCCCCGTCCCAGGACAGCACCTGAGACTTCTTGGATCCGTCATCGTCGAAGATCACCAGCTTCCCGCGATATCCCAGCATGTAGGTGTGCCCGGGCTGGATCGATCGGATCGGGCGCCAGGCGCCCAGCTCATCGAAGTCCGCGTACAGGTAGGAATCAGTAGCCACCAGGAGGATCCGCTGCGCCGTGGCGCCGGCTGTACGCGGACGCAGGTACTGAATCCCGTCAACGAGACGCTCGGCCACAAACGGCGGGTCACTGGTCGTGTAAACCAGATCGCAGAACTGCAAGTCCACCAGGTAGGATGCCCAGGAATCGGTTCCAGATGTCCAGTACATCTCCAGGGTGTTTGTGCTCGCCGCCAGGGAGCCGACCACATCATCGGCCGCGGCCATGCTAAAGGGCGTCTGCGCTTCACCGTCAACCCAGAGGGTTGTTTCGTCGTCGGTCATCGAGTAATAAATCTCGAAATTGTGGTATCCACCCAGATCCAGACCATAGGTTGGCGTGTACTTCAACACGTCGGCCGCCGATTCGAGCACGTAGACCCCGCCGGCGGTGATGGCATATTCGTGGAAGCTGGTCCCGCCGTCTCCACTGACCCGGATCCGGAAGGCGCCACCGGTGGTGTCGGTGCCGTCTGGATTCATCAAGCGCAACGAGAACTTGAGACTATAATTTCCACCGCTGGATGTGTCATTGGCCCGCCGGGATAGGTAGACCGTCCCGGTGCTCGGGGTCACGGCCAGAACGCCGAGACCCGGAGTCAGGACAGCATCGGTGGTCGACTCGGTGGTCACCCAGGAATTGACGTCCGCGAATAGATCCTGAAATGAATTGCTTGCGCTCGAGCTTGGCGAGGTCAGGGTTTGCCCATGCTGTACCAGGCCCGGCCGGCTGGAGATGATCCCATCCAGGCCAGGCATGGCATTTTCGGCAACCCAAAGCTGGTCTTCGCCGATGGACGATTGCTTGCCGGCGGTGGCCAGGCCTCCGCGGAACGGCATCAGACTCAACACCTGCGTCTGGATCTTCACGGCAACGGTCCCTCGTTGTAATGGTCCCAGAAGTCGCCCCAATCCATCCTCACGCGGCTTGACTGCTGCAACATGCGCATGCGCGAGATTTTCGGTCGAATCTGTTTGACGTCCGAAACCAGGGACATCTTCCCAACGCTGCTGCTGAATTGCCGCATGAACTCCTGCAGCGCGGCCATGAACTTCTGGTCATCCTCATAATCGCGCTGCGACAGGTGGATCACGGCCTCGACAATCATCCCGTGCTGGCTCACAGGAAAGAGCACCAGATCCTTGTCGTTCTTGATCGTCGGGTGGTCCCGTACATAGCTGTACTCCATCATCGTCTGCTGCTTGGGGAACGGATGCAGGTGTAGCATCTGATACGTTCCATCCTCGTTCAACCCATAGACGGTGAAATAGTCCGGATCGCTCGTGTCCAGGCTGAATCCCTCGGCCAGGCGCAGGGCACGGAATTGCCGCGGAGACAGCGGCGTCAATCCATAGGCAGCCAGGAAGTCCTTCCACTGGTCGATGGGCCGGTCGAAGTCCGTCGGCAAAGCGTACTGGTCCATGGCCATCGTGAAATCGTAGAAGGTGTCGCTGTCCGCGCCGGTGGGAGTGTTGCTGTCACCGATCCACGGCCTGTTGAGAGTGATCTGCGTGGGCGAGTCGATGGATGCGACCCGGTAGATAGGAGTGCCGCTGCCGATCTGAATGGCCCAGACCTTATGCGCCTGCAAAAACGGCGTTGCCTGGGCTCCCCCGTCCGAGACGTCGAAGCTCGAGATCGCAACGGTCTTCGAGCCGTTGGTCAAATCCAGACGCACATCGCTTCCGGTCACCGGCGCATTTGTCAGCAGGGTGCCCTCGGTGTTGAGCATGGGCCAATCGTCCATGGGACCCAGATTCTTCAACACCCGGTTGAGGATCAGCAGAACCTTGCGGACCTCCGGATCCTTGCCGTAGCTGCCCTCGATGCTTCCGGTTACCGTCCAGCCGATGCGGTCCTGGATCTCTTGGATCAGGGAAAGCCCGGTTTCCATGCTATCCCACCTTTTGAGCGAATACCGCTCCGCTGTAGGTTCCGCTCGTGATCGTCCCATGGCTGATAATCACCTTGACGCCGAACGGGATTGCCAAAACATGATTGAACTCAGCCGTTGCGGAGGACGGTTGGTCTATGGCGCTTGCCACATAACCAATCGACCCGGTGGTAACCAGGGCAGCCAGCTTTCCGGCGGCCTGGGCGATAAGGGCAAGATTCGCACTCAGAAGCGTGGTTTGCGCTTGGTCTGTGAACATGCTCAGCGCCACGGTCCCAGAGCCACCGGCAATCGAGGCACAGGTCAGCGCGATCCCGAGATAGTAGAACCCCGGAGGAAGATCAAGAACCACCGTGGCGTCGGTGTCGCCATCTCCGGAAAATTCTTTGATGTAGATTTCCGTGTGATTAATTCCACCTTGAATTTGGAACGGGGACGTCATGGCAATTCCTCCTACTGAATAGCCAAAAACTGAATTTCCGCGTCGGTGGATCCGCTGTTCTGGATATCAAAGGACATCACATCGGCTCCATCGACGACCAGCATTTCGTTCAGGGTCAATTCCATACTCTCTGTTTCGGTGGTCACGGTCAAGACGACACTGGTATCAGCCTCAACCATGAACAGGCTTGCTTTGTTGACTCCACTCAGATTTACCGACCAGGTTTCTCCTGCAGGAACGATGAACACTCGGCCGACGTCTTCATCGTAGATTCGATCCACGATGTAGTGGCGGTCGTCCACGTGGCCGATGTTCCCGTTGCGGTCGATCCGGACCATGGCCTCGAGGTTGCAGCTCATTACCGGGCGGTAGAAAGGCAGAGAATCCAGCAGGGCCCCAGGGTCGACGACGCCGGTCTCGCCGGAATCCGGAACCGTGACCGCGGACGGTAGGGCGCCCGTGATTCCCCCATCATAGGCGGTGTAGGGATCGACGATTGGGCGCAGATCCATCGGAACGGTATGCGAGTAGCTGCTACCGCTGGGCGTCCAGGCGTAGGTGCTGGCGACGTCGCTGAAAATGTCCGAGAGCGCGGCCGCGTGGTACAGGTTGGTGCCGGCATTGACCTCGCTGGCTGCCCAGCTCAGGCCTGCCCGGTAGTTCTCGTTGAACTGGTAGGACGTCAGGCCTGGGCTCGAGGAGGACCAGCCAGAATAGAAGGCATCGAGGTATGGTCCCAGCGCGATGGTGTTATACCCGAAGGGACCGGTCCCTGTGGTGGATGCGCTGGTGTTGCCTTGCTGAACAACTCCGTTGGATCCGTTAACCACCACCAGTGAACCACATTCCTCATAGAAAAGATTGCTGTGCTGGACCAAGTAAGGAGTATCACCAATTCCAGAAGTGATGATCTCCTGGTCGGTTTTTTCAGATCCGTACCTGACCTGATAGAATGTGTTGTTGTAGATGGCTCGCTCGTAGTCCGTCATCGCCCCTTCGTTGGGCCAGACGAATACGACTGACGAGGACGGAATTCCCTGAGCGTCCCTGATCCAGACGTTATGGTGGATATCGAAATGCAGGTAATTGATGCTCTGCAGGTCGCAGCGAGTAGCATTGACCATCAGGCATCCGGTCATCTCGAACGTATGAACAGAAGAAAGCGCAACCGAAGCCCCCGAGAAATAAAGCGGCGTGAAGTGGTTGGTGTTGGTGATGGTCACCCCGCTACCCACGGTCGGAGTGTACCAGAACTCGCAGTCGTAGATCCGGTGTGAACCGATATTTCCGTGGAAGTAAAGCGGTCTCATGTCAGCGACCGAGGCATTGTAGCAGGCCGTAAAATCGAACTTGATTCCCTGGACCGTGATGTACTGGCCCCCACCACCGGAAAGGCCGGCCCAGGTGCGGAGCCAGTGGGTGTTGGTGGTGTCGGCTTTAACGGTCGCCAGAGCAGGGTTACCGGCCGAGTCCGTTCCCTGAATCGTAAGCCCAGGGTCCGTTGTCCAATCCGTCCCGGCGAGCTGGCAGGCGGTAGTGCCTCCGTAGGTCACGCAGGCATGGTCTCCATCGTTGACGACGTTGATCGTGTCTCCCTGCGAGACCGCGCTCAGGGCGCCGGTGGCACCGTTCAGGGTAGCCTTGGCCAGGGCATACGTCGACCCGTCGTTCGCATTGTTGCCTAACGTGCTGAGCCAGATCGTCGGCACGGAAACTCCAGATGAAAGATGGCCGGCCGACGAACTGCCAGCCGACCATCCAGGTTATAGGCCTATGCCCGGTTAGGGGTTGGGAACGACCGAGGTCGGAGGCGCCGTCACGTATCCCGCAATGGACACGCTGGACGGTGCAACAACTTCCTCGCCCGCTCCGGTGGTGATGGTCACGTCGATCAGACCACCCGCAGCGATGGTTCCGTCGGCAACGGTCATGGTGTTCAGGCCCGTGGACAGCGCGGCCGCCGCCACAACCTCAACACCGCCGGCAGTATCCCCAACCTGGAGGGTCGGGCTGCCGGTGACCGTGCCAACGAAAGCCTTCACGTCCGTCACCATGAACGACATGCCCGCAGGCAGGTCGATTCGGCGACTGATGGACGCGCTGGCCCCGGGAGCCGTATCGAAATGAACCGTCATCACGACGAGCGCACCGGACACCGGGCCATCGAGGCCCGATGCCGGATCGTAGAATCGTGTCGGCGGTCGCATGGCCTACGCTCCCTGAGCACCCACCACGCCGCGCCAGGTGCTCGCACCAGCGGACAGGCGGTAACCCATCTTCGACTTGAGGTTTCCCGTGTCGAAGTCGATGGTGTGATCGGAGTACGGCTCCTTGCGCCAGTAGACGATCGTTCCCACCCGAGACGGATCCGCAGTCACGAACCAGTCGTCGGCTCCGGTCAGGTATTTGACCATGACCGGGTTGAGAGAGACCTCCTTGAAGGCGTTGGAGGCGTTGTTGGCGGTGTCCGGCCGCAGGTCCGACCGCAGGATCTCGTGAACCAGCCAACGCAGGCCGGGAGGATAGACCAGGTTGGCCGCCTCCATTTCGACCGGAAGGCCGCGTTCGTCGATCATGTTGTCGAAGATGTTCAGCGCCGTCTGGAGAGTCGAGACCGCGAGGTCCGAGTTCGTCAGAAGGTTGCCGAACGTCCCCCCGCCGCGCAAGGTGTGCGAGGCGTTGAACAGGGTCGAGCCGTCGGACGACAGGGTCGACGAGAAGCCATTGTTGAACACGTTCCAGATGAACGTCTCGATCGAAGCGCGCGCGGCGAACGACAGGTCGGGCATCGTGTCGTCGATGGCCCCGTCGATGTCGTCCTCGGCCGCTGAGCTCGAGATCGCAACACCCTTGGCGAATTCAACATGCGTGAACTTCTGGTTGAAGCCCTGCAGAATCTTGTCGTAGGAGATCATTTCCCCTTCCGACTTCTCGAGGAACAGACCGAGTCCGGTCTTTTCCACGATGTACTCGAAGGCCCGCTTGCTGTCCCTGACGTTGAACACGCGCGGGTAAGTCAGCATGGGCGCATCGAGGTTGGAGCTCAGGATCTCGTCGATGAAGGGCAGCCTGTCCAGGTAAAGATCGGACAGATGCTGCCTCATAAGGATTCCTCCTGCAGAAGGCATAATTCACCGTCCTTTCTACGGCCTGTTGGTGGTGCCGGACTGCGAGGTCCAGAAGTGGACAACCGCGGCGATTCGAACCATGACAGCCACGTTGGCAGCGGTCAGGTCGTCGGCCATGTTGTTGAGCACTTCCATGATCTGCAACGGCAGCCCGGACCCGAAGGTCCCGGATGCTACCGAAATGTCCAGCTGGGTGTTGCCCTGCCTCAACGTCGAGTTGTAGACGTTGGTCCCAGCGACGATCCCGGCAAAGCGACCACGGATGATGTTGGTATCCGCGATCGCCCCGTCTGCGATGATGCTGAACATCTGGTTCGGATCATCGTAGACCGGGATCGGGGTATCGGCCGAGAGCGAGGCGGCGACGTTCGCAGCAGCGACGCCGAGCACGGTTCCGTTGGTCACGGTCGCGCCGGCGAGCTCCACGCCCGCGGTCGTCTCGATCAGCAGATTGCCCTCTCCGATGGCGCTGCCGTAAGCGGAATCCACCTGATACCAGGTGATCTGCGGGGCGTTGCCATTGGGGTTGCGCACCGGGACCAGGCCCGGAAGGGCCATGTTTCCAGTAACGGGCATGGTCGTCTCTCCTATTCGTCAGGAGAGCCAGGATCGTGCAGCTGCCGTCCTCCGAGATGCCGCTCGTTCGCGGCCAGTACCGGTTCGCCGAGCTCGCGGAAATTTCCCCGCTGATTGGGGGAGTCGTTCTGGATGTACGCCTCATAGGCCTTGGTGCCGCGCATGGCCTTGAGAATCCGCTTCTGCTGACGCGCTTCCCAAATCTCGTTGGGCAAGCGACACAACATCACGTCTCCCCTGCGGACGATGTTGTCGACCGCATTGGACATACGCGGCGGCGCAGCATGGATGTACTGATCCAGGTGTTTTCCGATCTCGTCGTCGTACTGAATGGGGATCCAGCCCCGCATGTTCCTGGTCTCTCGGTAACGAGGATTGATCCACCCGAGTTTGAATCCCGGGGGATGTGCGAGAAAATCATGCGGGTTCTGCTCGTCGAACGGATCGCGGAGAATCGTCATTTCCTCAATACCGGGAGGAGCGTAGCCGGCGCCTGAGTTGAGGCGATCCCGGCGCTCCTTCTCCACCTGCTCGGATTCGATGTGGCCGAGGACCTTCTCGATCATCCCGCCAACGCGGTCCAAGTTGCCCGAAAGCTCCTGTACCTGGTCGCCGGTTTCTTTGACCTTCTGGCCCATCTCGTCCACGCTTCCGCGCACGGTATTGAGATCACGACGGAGCTCGTTCTGGTCCTCGCGGACCTTCTCGAACTCACCGGAGTCAATCCCTTTGGGGGGCTTATTGTCGGCCATGGCGATTCTCCTTACTGCCTGATGACCAGGTGCTTGTTGTCGCGGTAAATTCCGGACGCTTCCTTGATGCGCTTGAGGGCTTCATCGCTGAACTTCCCTCCAGGCATCGAGCGCCCGAGCCTCTGTGCGAGCTCGTGCATCTTGTCGTCAGACATCTCGCTGCTGCCCTGGCCGTTGGGCACGGGGCCCGTTCCACCAGGGGCAACATCATGACTAACGGTCGGCCGTCCCTTGATGCCCAGCCTGCCGGCCGCAATCTGTGCGGCATGCAGAAGGGCCATCGGATTCTTCGTGGTGACGTCCTGTCCCATCTCCAGGAGAGCCTGGTTAGTGACCTGCCGAAACGATCCCATCTTGTCGCGCAGTTCAGGATATGCCCTGAAAGCCAGGGCCTCTGACTCCTTTTTGCGCGTCTTGAATTCGTGTTCCGACAGCTCCTGACGGACAAGGGATGTCGCCATCTCCTTGATTTTCCGATCTTGGATCAGCTGGTCGAAAGTCGACTTGAGGTTCTCGGGCACTTGCCCGCTGGCCTTGAAGGCCTCGAGCTGGGCGACTGAATAACTGTTCAGGTCAGGCTGTCCCGAGGGCAATACCGCAGGTTGGGCCGAGCCCGTTCCTGCTGTCCGCTCCAGGACCGTCGAGACCATGTTTTCCAGCCGGCCGAACCGATCTCCCCATTCGTCGAACTTTCGATCCATTTCCCGCTTAACCTGCTCCGGCGTGCGCCCGCTGGGATCGCCCTGGGCACCCGATTCACGCGACGGTTGACCCCCGCCCGAAGGGTTGTTGGTGCCCGACTGATGATCGTTCGGATTTCCGGAATTGCCGGAGGACGGGTCCGGCGGTACGTCCTGGTCTGCTTGCCGCAGTAGCTCATGCTCTCGATTGGGCATGATCGTCTCCCTTGCGCCCTTGACGCCGGGCCGCGATGCTCGGGGTCTACCTGTACTTGTGGCCCGGATTTTTGACCGGGCCCTTCTTTTTCTCGCCGCTCTTGCCCTTCTTGGCTTGATCGGCGTGAAAAAACTCGCAAGCGACATCACGGGAGATGCCGACTTTCTTGCGAAAATCCTCGTTGTTGCAGGCTCCAGCCATGGTTCGTGCCTGCTTCTTGCTCACCGACGGCATAACAGCTACCGGTGATCGTACTTGCGGGTCCGCGGGGGCCGGGACTTGGAAGTGAACCCGGGATCGCGAGCCAGCACTTCCGCGGTGCGAACGGCGGCAGCGTGCGACGGCGGCTCTCCACCAGCACTTCCGCGCATGGTCTTGTTCACGGCTTGAAGGTCGGCGACTTCCTCGGCCATTTCCTTCTTCTTCTTCTTATCCATGTGATTCCTCCTCGATTTCAATCAGGCGCTTTCGAAGCGCCCGCAAGCATCTCAGCTCTCCCCCCAGCTCATTGATCTCCGTCAAATCGCTGGTGCATGCCTTACCTAACAACTGTTCCACCCTGCTGTCAATCTCCGAGTCGATCATGACATAGAGCTTCTGGTAGTGAGGATGCTGGGGCAATTCGCCCAATGGTTCACTCAAGAGACTCCCCCTTGGAGTGTGCTCAGGCCAGTTCCTTCACCGGAATTGGCCATGGTGTCACCGGTTGGCAGGTTGTTGGCTCCCCCGCCACCCGGGGCGGCGCCACCACCTGAGAGCATGTTTTGGCGCATCTGCTGTTCCAGGAAGACCTGGTGCTGCCGTTTGTGGGCGGCCCAGACGCCAACTGCGCTGACATCCATCAGCTCGAAGGCCTGGCTTCTCTCGAAGGTGGCCATCTTTCGCAGATGATCGGCATGGTCGTCCGTGGGTAGTGCCATCAGCGGAATGCCCTGCTCGAGAACGTGGTTTTCATTCTCCTGGACAAACGGCGGGTGATCGAAGGATCCATGTCCAGGCAGCGCCGGCAGCAGCCTGCGCTTGTCGGCGCCATCTCCCCAATGATTCAGGAAATCCTCGATCAGGGCATTGCGGGCTTCCGGGTCCATCTGGTAGTCGGGCAGCACGATGAGGCTGGCGAATCGAATCTGAGCCTGGTTGCGCAAGGCTTCCCGGTTGGTGTTGATGGTGTTTCCGGTGAAGGAGAATTCGTACCGGCCGCGCAGCTGCTCCTTGGTCATCCGCTTGGGGATCCGCTCCTCCTTGCGCAGGACGTAGTACCACTTCTCGTCCGGACAAAAATCGCGGTACAGGCCGAACAGCTGCTCGGCCAGCTCCATCCAGGCGGTGCGCTGCAGGCGAGTGACCAGCATGTCCGTGCGCAGGTGCCCCTCGTTCAGCATGGTGAAGGTTCCGCGGGCGGTCCGGGGCGCATTTTTCATCTGCGTGCTGCCGCCCATGAACGGGGTCACCGAAACCCGGTCGGCAAACATCAGCAGGGTGGTTACCATGCTCATGTCGGCCAGCGGAGTCGCCTGGAATCGAGGGAACACGACGCCCTTGGGATCGTTGCAGGGGATCCCTGATCCGGGACTGACGCCATCGAGCAACCCGGCGGTAAACGACGTGGGCTCGTACAGGAACCAGGGATTGTTTACCAGCGATTCGTTGTTGTTGATAAGGTTGACGAGGGTATTGATCTCGAGATTCAGGGCGGCCAGGTGGTCGCCCATGCCCTCGGCGTGGTTCCGGTTGGCCATCGGCTTGTACTTGGCCGTGATGAATGGGCGCCGGCCGTGGGGAAATTCCTCGTGAAGATGTCGCGCCTGGACAATCTTCTTGATCCCGTAGACGATGGTGTAGATGACCTCCTCGCGCCGGCCATAACCGATATCATCCCGGGTATAGACCTCGAAGCACATCACGAGATTGCCATTGTAGGGCTTGTATCCCTTGGGCCGATCAATCCGGCGCTCCTGGGTCTCGCTCGCCCGCTGTCCGGCCCGATCGTCTTTCTGCTCCTGCAGGCCAGGGTTGTACTGGTCATGCCATGTGACCTTCGTAGAGTGGGCCTTGATGGCCTTCATCTCCTCGTCGGTAATATTCCATTTCCCGGACGAAACGCGATCCTCGATCTCCTCCATCGAGAGCCAGAACCGTTGCGATACGCGCTGAGCGTCCTGGGCGTTCTTGGCGCGGAACGGAAGGATGCAGTCCTCGATCTCCAGCAGGTCGACGCGGGGGTTATCCTGGTCGATGATATCGCGGGAGACCCTGAGCCGGATCTCGTCGATCTTGGTGCTCTCGAGGAACTCGACCTCGCCCCAATTCTTTTCCCGGTCCTCGATGAAAAATACGTCCCAGCGTTGGCCGATGACGTCCTCGCCCACGGGGATCGGTTCGTCCATCTCGTCCATCAGGGCTGAAATCTCGTCCTGTGGCTCGCTGTAGGGCTCGGTGGGCTCCGGCTGTTCCTGTCCTTCGACCTCGGCATCGGTCATGTCCATGAGCTGGTTCGCGTCGACCAGGCCGCGGACTTCATCCTCGGTATTTCCGGTGGGGTTGAAGAACCCGAACACGTCGACCAGCATCTCCATGGCGGTCTTTTCGCGCGGTTGCTCGACCGGCTGCTCGGCCGCATCCACATCGCCGGCTACGTACATCAGCTTGACGACGTGCATTTCGCTGATTCGGCGGTAGCGTTTATTCCAGTAGGGCTTGAGGGTGGCCAGACCGCAATCGACCATCTCGCTCAACCAGGTTTCGGTCGTCTCGTACAGGTCCGGGATGTCCTTCATGTAGGCAAAATTCATGAAGTCCTGGACTTCGGCAGTCTGCTGCCGGTAGAACTCCTCGCCCTGTCGCTGAACGGTGATAACGGGATCCACGCCCCAGAACGCGGACATCAGCTGCGGGGTCATGGTGAGCTCTTTTTCGCGGATCAGCGGGATGTTGATGGCGCTGGCGCCCGCCCACGGCAGCTTCATTTCGCTGGAGATCGAACCGTCGATGATGGAGCGGATCTGCTTGATTCTCTGGTAGCGGGGCCAGTTGTCGGTGATGTCCTGTTCGATAAGGCGGGTCATGCCCATGCCGCGTTCGCGCAGGAATTCTTCGGAGAGCTGAATATTCATATCCGACCCTCCTAGTCGGTAATGACGAACTCGATGGTGGCCTCGTAGTTGGCGTCAGTGTTCTGAACGTAGATGGCCGTGAAGTCCCCCTTGAGGGCCATCATGCCATTATCGGCGAGGGTAATCAGGTTGGTGGAGCTGTTCACCCCGACCTTGATGCTGCGGTCCGTGGTCAGGAGCAGGGACTTTCCCGTGGTGATGCCGGCCATATCCAGGACGCTCGGCGAGGCCATCGCTGTCCCGAGGACTGATCGGGAGTGATGTTCCTTGGTAAAGTCCTCGCCCTCTTTCAGGAACTCGGTGTCGACCCTGTGGTTTGCGTCCTTTTTCAGGATCACCGAGACCCGGATTGTCCGTCCCACGATATCGGCCATAGTGCTCTCCTAAGTTCCGTACCCGGTACGAGTTCCGGTGCGCATCAGAAGCGAGCCTGTGGGGTTGAAATTGAAATCGTCCACGGAGTCCCACTGGCGGGCCCACTGGTTCATCATCGACCGCAGCATCTGATATGTCAAGCCCATCTGGAAAATGTACCGAATCCCGTCGATGAAATCGTCATGGGTTTTGAGGTAGGTTTCCTTGTCTCCCATTTTCGACTGCAGCCGGCCGGTATTCCATTCGTCGAAGCAGAAGTTCATAAAATTCTGCTTGATCTGCGGGCAGGTGTTCATCACCACGATTCCGGGCGTGTCCCATTCGTAGCGCATTTTGAGGGCCTGGTGGATCGCATCGTAGCCAAAATCCGCGTTGTCCTTCTTCGCTTTGGTGTGGGCCAGGAAGGGGCTGATCTCGGCGAACTTCTTGCGGATGTTCATGCCCCTGGTGTCACTGGAGCGTTCCTGGGATTCGGCGCTGGTGTCGATGATCCTGAGCACGACCGGATCGGCATTCGGTCCCGGGACCTGTTCATTCTTCCAGCCTTCCAGGTGCCGGATCTTGTCGGCGACGTCCCGGACGGTAACCAGGCTGCGATCGAACAGGGTGCGGTAGAAATACCAGATATTCGAGGGTGAGCAGGCTCCCCACATCACGGCGATGGGTTTGCGCGGGTGAGGGTCGACGACGCAGACCCTGGGCCACGAGCTGGGGATCGGTTGCCAGGGGACCCAGAACGGAGGCCGCGGCTTCCACTCCTTGTAGACCAGGCCGGCGAGATGCAGGAAGTTTCCGTGCAGGCGGGCCTCGATCTCGCGCTCGTCCAGATCGCTCAAGAAGGCCCGGATGGCTTCGGGGGTGAGGTAGCCGCCGCGGTCGGTGCAGTTGTCCCAGATCGAGAATCGGAACATCTGGATGTCTCCGTCCGGGTCTCCGGACCGGGAGACCAGCACATCGTTGATCCAGGGCTGAGTAAGCGGGGTCATGGTCAGCCAGCTGTGGCCTTCGTAGTCGACGAGTCCGCGGCTGATACCGGTGTACTTGTTGCGTTCGGGGGGTTCGTCGAACCAGGCCCAATGTCCGCTGGGTCCTTCGAACGCCATGTCGTCCTGGTCGTTGGACATCAGGTGCATGACCGATCCATTTTTCCAATGGATTCCCACGGGGATCCCGCGGGTGTTCTTTTCGATGTGGTCGATTTCCTGCCTGGGCGCCCATTCGTCGATTTTGACCATGATGGTCTGCCGAATGGCCTGTTCGTAGTTCTGGGCGATGATCCGTCCGACGTTGGGCACGGGTATCGGCTGGCCGTTGGTGAGCCTGACGATTCTGAGCGGGTGGTCCTGGGGCAGCCAGGGCCGATATCCGAGCGAGTGGGAGGTGGCCTCGTTCACGCCGCAGACGGTTTTGCCCGAGCGGTTGCTGCCGAGCACGACCCGGACGCGGGCGCACTGGTTGGCGAAGAATACTCCCTGATCGCCGTGCTTGAGGGGCCGGAAGGTGACGATTTTCTGGGCTTTGACCAGCTGCTCGTAATTGTGCAGCTCGACCAGGGCTTCTTGGACTGCCCTGAGCTCGATTTCGGTGGATTCGTACATCAATCGTCGTCCGTATCGTTCAGAAACCACGGGTCATAGCCGGGATGTGGGCTCAGCAGGTACGGATTCATGATAATCGGAAGCTCGAGGAGCTCGAATCCTTCGCCGGTGTCGCAGGGAACCTTGATTTTCGCGGTAAGCCCTTCGAATTGGTCCCCGTTTCCATCGGTGCTGTACTTCACGCCGGGAATTTTTGGCAAATCAGGCATCAAATGGCCCTCTTTCGTCGATCACCGCGTCAGAAACGGAGGGCCCGGACGCGAATCCGAGCTCTTTGAGGTAGTCGAGGCTGTCGGGGAGCTCCTGATCCTGTGAAAACGGATCAGGGTCGTGCTCGGGTGAAACGATTGGGCCGGATGTCGGATCGAGGGGGCTCTCCTGCGGAACGCCTGCCACCATTTCGGCAGTCACCCCGCCTCGTTCGGCCCGGTTGACCACGTTTTTCGCGAGTTGGCCCGGTTCCGAATCATCGAATTCGACGTCCAGGATGCGCAGGCGTTTCATTTTCTGTGCCAACAGCAGACGAGCGGCCTCGATATCGGTCGGCAGCATGAGTCCGACCTGCCCGTCACCGCCTCCTCTGAGGCTCTGAGCCGCGGCGGTGAGCTTCTGGGCGCTGTCGGCCGCCACCTGGGCAATCTTCGCCTTGTCGGCGAGCGAGGGGCCCTCCTGGGCGATCTTGAGCTCCCCTCCCTTGGTGTGGGTCTTGTGGTAGGTCGTCTTGAGCTCGGCATCCTTGATCGACTCCAGAACCCTCACGCCCACACCAACGGACTGACCGGCCAGCTTCTCCAGCACCTGGGCGTGAAGGACCTTCATGCGAGGATCCTTCTCGCTATCGGAAATGATCCGCGAAACTGTCGCCGGCGTGATCCCCAACGCAGAAGCCGTCAGCTTGTAAGACCCGTTCTGGTAGTAGAGCATCACGATCGTCTCGCGGTCCCGAGGGGACAACAATCCCTCCTTCGATTCCAACAACGACGACCGAGATTTCTTCGTCTTGCTCCCCTTCGGACGACCAACCTTCCGCTTGGGCGCAACCATGGCCCCTGTGTCTTGATGCTCAGACACCGTAATTCACCCCCATTATGCTATTTCACGCCTTTATCAACGTAACTCACACAACTACAACCACTTGAGAACTTTTTCCCCTATAGGGCGGGGGATGCTTGTGCGGTAGAGGTTCCCAAGTCCGTTTCATCAACTGGACCCCGTGACGGTCGCCACCCATTGCAAATTGCACGGCACACCCTTGCAACATGCAACAAACAAAGGACTCCAGGGAATGACCGACAAAATGACCAACAAAATGACCAACAAAACCGAAACTGGCATGATACTTGAACGATGGACAAACTATACTGTCTACTCAATAGGACATAAGTTATCCACAGATTTATTTTCAACGGGGGATAACCTTGTAAGTCATTGCAGGAGCGGCATCTCCAAGCTATTCTCCAGAAATCCGCAACCCTTCTATCGCATAACTGGCATGGAATCATGGAACATTGCAGATTGCTCGAATATCCGTTGCAAACAGACTTGTCCTTAAACCATTGATATCATTGAAGTTATCTATATCCATATCCCATATCTATAATATATGCGGGCATTTTGCGAATTTGTCAAGGAACAATTTTCCACAATTCAGAACATCAAGTAACTATTGGGACTTATGGGACATTGGCATGAGGCCTGCTTTGTTCTTGGCATGGTCCGGGAGGGTTCCCGGATGGACAGGCGAAAGGTGAGGCAGGGACAACCCTTGCGGCACAAGTCGGGAACCAACCCCGATATTCCGCACCAAAGGCGAGACCGTGCAAACATCAAGCCAACGCCGACCGCCGAAAGGGATAAGCCAAGATAATCTCTTGCGCCCGCAGTAGGCCACCCGCCGGTAGCGTCCGGGTGAGACGGTACGAAAACGATCCCGCTGAGAGTCGCGGTCACAAGCTGCGGCAAGGGATGGCAAGCTGAAGCCAAGAAATAATCGAGCCGTTAGTATGGCCGGGGAGCCTATAGCAAGGGAAGCGATGGATCCATGATCCGGGTCGCATACATGGCGGACGACATCGAGGGCAAAGACCCTGAACCCTCACCACCTAATGAGCATAATCTGGCCGGTCGGATTTTCACGAAAACACGGATGGTCCTTACATCCCCCGTTACACTCGTGCCGACCGGCCCGTTAACAAACCAGGAGGGAACCATGTCAATCCTTATCGAGCCCACAATGGATGATCGAATTCATCCAGGTTCAGCCGTGAAACCTTCGGACAAGGAACACGGAGTAACCACGGATTCGCACTGGACCGAGAATTACCAGTTTTCGCCGACCATGAGAATCCGCGACAAGACCACCAAACCGGACCCGGCAGGATACGCCACCAGGTCGTGGAAGCGGGACCATCCGGAATTCTTCATGGAATCACAGGCCCGGCGCAATGCAGGCCGCCCGGCCCGGAAGCGGATCGTCAAAGCCCACTAACAGGAGACCAGGTCATGACCAGGACACACGCCGATCACCTGCGATCCATCATCATGCAGGAACGTTATCTGATCGAAACACGGGACCAGCGAGGAATGTCGCTAAAAGAATTTCGCCGACTGCAACAAGGAAGCCGCGACAGAATCACAAGGGCCCGGAACCTGATCCGCAGACTCGCCCACCGCAAATAGAACCAACAAACCGGAAGCGAGCAAACCATGCAAACCATGACCTTCGCTGACCTGACCAAGTTCGAAGGTGACCTGCTCGGCTACGACGCCATCCCGGAGCAATTCAAGCGGAGCTACTGGACGCTCTACAACTCCGTGACCGAGTACCTGGACCACGAGCGCGGCACCGATGCCGGACGGCTCAAGTCTCAGTGGTTCGGCAACGGAGCGCAGGTATCGCAGAAGGCCCTGGCCCTGGCCCTGGCGTAGTCCGGGACAAGGACACAACCCGGAGGCGGGATCATCGGTCCCGCCTCTTTTCCCACCGCAAGGAGTAAGCCATGCGAAACCTCACCATCTGGAGCTGCGACACGTGCGGCGCAACCGCAGAGCTTCGAGCTCAGGTGTGGACCGACCCCAACCATCCCTGGACGGAAGCGGATTCGTTCTTTGCAGTCGCCAATTCCGACAAGAGCGAGCTGTTCTGTGGTGAATGTGAACAGAGTGCCGGCAGCGGAGCCGACTCTCGCTTCACCGGGCGCACCATCAGGTCGATCCTGGAAGAAGCGCACGAGCTGGCGAGCACCAATGCCGAAGACCTGGCCGCCGAGGGCCTACCGGAAGCATCTACCGACCTGGAAAAAATCAGCACCTTGATCCAGCAAATCCTCAATACCGTCGAGGAGGATTAACATGGAACTGAAATCCGGACACACGGCAGCGGGAGCAGCTCGCGCCATGCTGAACAAGCTGGAAGGATAAACCATGGCCAAGAAAACAACCCTATCCTTTTTCCTGGATCCCACGAAAAAGGGCAATGAGAACTACCGCTACCAGCGGATCGGCGAATTCCTGTTTGTGACCAACGGGCATTTCCTGCTCCGACTCAAGGCCGACGAGGTTCCGGACTGTTTCGTGGGCTACTTCCCCGATCACGACGAGGCATCCGCAACGAGAATCGACTACGGCAAACACGCCGGCAAAGTCGATCACCTAAACCTGGCCGAATTCCTTGAGCGGGAAGCCAGCAGGGAGCACGTCGACGTTCAGCTCACCTCCTTTTACTGGAAGGATCCCATGAACCCGTGGCTGATCCGATTGCTGGTCGGACCGAAGGGACGCAAGGTCTCGGCCATCAACAACGAATACCTGGAGAAGCTCCGGAACATGCTGGATGGAGAGATTCGCCTCGAAGCAACCGAGACATACCGGGACGCCATGCTGATTCGCACGAAAGGTGGCGAGCTGCATGGTGTGGTTATGCCGGTCATGGTTCCCAACCACGTGCTCGAAGAATTCAACCCAGCCTTCAACCCAGACGTGCTCATGTATGTTCTAGATGCGCAAAAACTGATGGACGAGAACGACACGGTGGAAGCAAACAACCACCTGCGTAAGGCCATCAATATCCTACAGGGTAAGGAGGATGACAATGACCGAGCCGACAAAAGCTGAGGAGGTCAAACGTCTCCTGGCTGAATACAAAGCAGCTGACAAGGACGTATCCGAGGCTCAGACCAAGCGCGTCATGGCCTGGTTAGAGCTGATCCACGCAGTCACCCCCGAACAAGCCGCCGAGCTATTGAAGGAGACATGACCATGCCGAGAGAAATTACTAACCGTCTCATAATTGTCACGACCCGTTTACTTGGAAGCATACTGCATCGTCGGGGCGTGGAAATATGAGGCGACTCGAGCGGGAGTCTTCTGCAGATAACGCAGAAAGGACATCACCTCCCGCTTCAAGTGATCCGGTCCGGCAATCGCCTGTCTGCCGATGCCGTTGTTCTTCAGATCGTTCCACACGAGTTCGTCCGGATTCAAGTCCGGCGAGTAGGGCGGAAGGTAATGAAGCTCAAGTCGCGGCGCCACGGACTCGACGAACTCGCGGACTTTCTTGGCTTTGTGGGCCGGATGGCCGTCAACGATCAGGAAGATGGGATTCCCGGCATTATGCAACAGACGCTTGAGAAACGCGATAAACACGCCGGCGTTCATGCGCCCGTCGATACACATGAACCGAAAGCCCCCTTGGCGGTTGACCGCAGAAATGAGGTTCAACCCGAAACGGGCGCCGGTGCTGGAGACGATGGGCGTCTGGCCACGCTTACCCCAAGTCGTCCCGGAATGGGCGTCCGACCTGACTCCGGCCTCGTCGGCAAACCAGATGGCCGCCCGCTTTCGCTTGGCTCGGGCCTGGATCCGCGGAAAGACCTCTGCCAGCCACTTGTCGACGACCTCCGGGTCCCGCTGGTAAGCCCGCCACAACGGCCGTTGCGCCGAAAGACCGAGCTGGTTCAACAGACGGCACACCGAAGCCTTGCTCAGCTTGATGCCGAACCGTCTGTAGATCACTTCGCCGATCATCTTGCTCGTCCAGAGCGCGAACTTGAATTTGAACTGCCGCGGGTCTCCGTCGGTGACAGTCTTGTAGATCCACTTCATCATCTTGGCATCAAGAAGCGGAGGCCGCCCACCCCGCTTCTTGGCGTCCAAGCGGTCCCAGCCACCGCTGCGGTACAGGGCCAACCACCCATACACGGTGGATCGGTTCACGCAGCCCGCGCCGCCATCGCCAAGGCAAAGGAGACGTTGTGACCGGACCAACCCTGCGAGTCTACACCGTGAAGCTGACCGAGACCCTGGAGCACGAGCTCCGGATCCTGGCCAGCTCACCGGAGCACGCCATCGACCGGGCTATTGACCAACGATGTGACGATACCGTGACCGGATGCCCAAACCTGGAAGCCGAGATCGTCGGCGAACCAGCACCGCCGGCGCCGGGCCCTGACCAGGTGCGGCCGAACTAGGAGGATGCCATGCCGAAGAAGGAATAAACCTGCCGCTTCTGTGGGAGCAACGACATCGCCGCTCGTGTCTGGGTCAATCAGACCATGGACGTGACCGCTCAGGAATGGTTCGAGCAGGGCCTGGAGGACAGCGAAGTCCCGGTGATCTGCCATGGATGCGGGCTGGAGCTCGAGCGTAGCGAGCTCGAGGAACACGAGATACCCTAGAAAAGTAAGTCCGTCGCGTCCGGCTTGGCGTGGGGCTGTTCCGGACCGGCGTCCGGTCGGGCCGGCGGGCTTTCTTTGACCCCAAGGTCGGTCCGACGCCGGGCATCCAGGAGCCTGCACTCGTGCAAAATTTGCGGAAGCTCTGATGTGCGCCACATCTCACCACCATTTTTCCAACGATCAGCTCCGCGAAGCCAGCAAAGAAAGGAAACGATGCGCTCCTCGCCGATTGCTCGCCGAGACAGGCGTAACCGCTCCTCCTCTGTCGTGAACGGCCAGCGCAAAAAGAACTCTCGAAGCCAAACATGGATACGCCAATACTGAATATTCCAGGCCCCGGGAATTCGGCCTCGATAACCACCACCGGATTCCCACAGAGCATCCATCCTATCTCGGATCGCTGCACCATCCCAACGGCGCAGGTGCTCGATGTTGTGGCCCCACTCGACAGTAGCGTCAACACGCTCGTGATTCATGATTCGTCATCCCATCCGAATTCTCGATGAATTTGGTCCTCGAGGGCCTCGGCGTTCGGCACCCGGAACGATTCGGCTGATTTGATGCGGGCCACATGGGCCTCGAAGTCCTTGGCCCGGATCAGCGAGGCCGGCACATGCTCGGCCGGGTCAACCCACTGGCCCTTGAGGCGGTCAGAGAAAACGGCCTTGAAGTCGGAGGCCGTGGCGGCCGGCATCTTGCGCCAGGCGGCCCGGACCGCTGAGGTCAGGCTGTCGGTGATCGAGAGGTTGCGGCCGAAGTGATCGTTCCATAAATCGGTCAGCTGCTGGGCCACGTCCAGGTGCTTCTGAGAAAACTTCCCGTTGGGCTTCGTTTTTCCTGCAGATGCACCACCCCCCGCGGGGGGGGTAAGGGGGGGTTCTTTTTCTGCTTCTGATTTTGCCTCTGCATCTGCCTCTGCATCCCCCGGGACAGTCCCGTGACTTGTCCCGTGACTTGTCCCGTGACGTGTCCCGTCTCTTTGCCGTCGTTTCCTTATAGCTTCTTTGTTTACTTGCATTTCATCGAACCCAACAACACCCCCTTCATTATTTAACAGGTTATGATTTATAAGTGTCGCACGTATTGTGGAAAACTTGGGGATATCACAATGGCATAGCGGCGCGAGGAAGTAGTCCGGCTGCCGGTGGATGCCCTTGCGCTGGAAAGCCAGGAAGTGCCAAAACACCAGGCGATGATCGTTATCTGGGAGGGTAACATATTTTTCAGAAAGCAAAATCGACGTGTAGGCCTTGAACCAGCTGTCCTTCGCCATGGGAACCTCCTGACGGGAAGAAGCGGGGAGCACCGCCCGTCACGGTGCCCCCCTGAGATCGGGAGCGACCCGACCCCACCGAAGAATGGCGGCGGGTGAACTCACCGAAAACCCGCCGCCAAGCAGGGAACCAGTACGGTCGCGGCGTACCGATCCCCCGGGGAGGGCAGTCAACCCCCCGTTTCCAAGGGAGAGCGATGGTTGGCATCACTCTCCCCGGACGCCGATGCTGGAGGAAACGCAAATCCCCACACCAGCGCCGGAGCGGTCACGGCGTTCCATCCCTGGGCACTGCGCTCCGTTTCTACCAAAACCATACTACACCACCAGCACAGAACCAGCAAGAAAAAAATGTAGCACGTGCTACATTTCCTGTTGACGCCACCAGTAGCACGCGCTACAATTCTTCCGTTGGGCGTCCGTCGTACTTTCACGATATCGAAACGGGGCGCCCACAACATCAAGGAGAAGTGATGCCTGACATTAATGAACCAACCACGAACGCCGGCGAAGACGATGTCATCGACATGACGCAGTTCGAACGCTTCATGGTCTATGGGGTGAAAGAGGGGACCGGGGAAAAATTTATTTTTTCCTCGCCGAAATTCAATGCCGAGGACATCTGTTACCTGTACGGCCAGTTCACCATGAATCTGATGCAGACGGCGATGCAGGCCCAGATCGCCGGACTCAAGCCGAAGGCTCGATCATGAGGCGGCAATCGCGCAGCCTGCTGGCGACAACAGCATGGGCTATGTTGACCATCGTGGTGACGTTCCTTCTCCTGTGCGTGTGGGTCCTGGTCGTTGATTCCTGTGCCCATGCGCAGGAGCTGGTCTACCACGAGGCGCATGCCAGCTTCTACCGTCCGACCATGGACTTCTGGGCTTTGAGCGACAAGTTCGCTCGCCCGAATTGCTGGACGATCCGGGTCAATCTTCTACTCGATGATGGATACTGCCTGCGTGTGAGAGGGGCCGCCTCATTCTCGGCCAAGCTCCGGAACAGACGCAGCGGAGAGACTATCGTCGTTCAAGACCGGGGGATCATGGTCAGAGAGGCCAACACAATCGGTGGCTGGCGTGATACCCTGTTCGGCGACGAGGCCGTGGTCCATTGGTCTGATGATGGGGATATGAAGCGCAACGCACGTGACCATGGCTGGCAGGGTCCGCTCCCGGTCCGGATTCTGATGTACCTGCCTGACCGGGATTTACCAGGTGGAGGCAAGTCGTGGGACATCCTCGACGTGTGGCCCCTGGCCAACCGAACGGAGGTTGAACGATGCGGAAACTGATTCTTGCCCTGGTGCTGGTGGTCATGGTTGTTGGCGCAACCGCAACCCAGGCTATCAAGGTGGGTGAGCCCATCGACGGCAACGACAGTCCTGCTTTCGCCTATGAAACATCGTGTGATCCCGACCACGATGGGTACATGGCTCCGGTCGAGGCGTGGCTGTGCGAGATCGCGTGGATGGTTGACGCCTGGTGGGATTATCCCTGGTGAACAATGGGTTGCCAATACCGGCAACCTCAACTACGGCCCGGCGTGTGGCCGAAGCTCTGACCTTGCGGAGAGTCAAGCTGGCGCCGGGCATCAACAAAAGAAGGACATCATGAAGCAGCATCCTAGCAAATCCATCCTGACCAATTCGAGCATGGGCACCTTCCGGTCATGCCCCTGGAAGTGGTGGCTGAAATACGTTTACGGTCTGAGGGAGAACGAAAAGGGATACGCTCTCAAGTTCGGGAGCCTCTACCATGCGGTTCTTGAGCGGATCGGAAAACAGGAACCGATGATGGGTCTTTTCACCGGAGAGGACGAGTTCCTGGATGAGGCCGTCAAGGCGGTGGTTGCCGGGCGGCTGGAATACTACGGGAACAGGCCCGAGGAAATCGTGTCGGTGCTGGCGGCAGAGGAAATGTTCGAGATGCCCCTGCGCAACCCGACAACCGGGAGGCCCACGCAGAGCTTCACTCTTGGCGGGAAGCGGGACGCCATCGTCAGGCTGCACGGGATCCCCGCGATCCCCAACGGATCACTGGCCCTGCTCGAGTACAAGACCACAGTTCGGGACTTCTCTCCAGGATCGGATTACTGGATGGAGGTCCGCATGTCGCAGCAGGTTTCGATATACCTACAGACGGCGCGCGACGCCGGCCACGACGTTTCGACCATCCTCTACGATGTGACCAAGCGCCCCATGCAAAGGCCAAGTCAAGTGCCGGTGCTGGATGAAAACGGTATGAAGATCGTCCACGATGCCAACGGAGAGCGGGTCAAAACCAGCAAGGGCAAATGGCGCGAAACAGCGAACAAGGACGAGGGGTACGTGCTGCAGACCAGGCCCGAGACGCCGAAAGAATTCGGCAAACGGGTCAAGGCCGCGATCGACGAGGATCCGAGCAAATGGTATCTCCGTTTGCCCATCGGTCGAACGGATCGAGACCTCAAGGAATGTGCGCTCGACGTCTGGCAAACCCAGCGCATGATCCGCATGGCCATGAACGACGGATACTACTACCGCAACCCTGGATCGTGCCGAACCATGTTCGGGTCCTGTGAATACGTCGGGTGTTGCATGAACAAAGACATCGGCCAGGTGATCCCCGATGGGTTCCATCTGGTAGATGACGTCCACCCTGAACTTTTGGAGGAAAACCTTGGGTAAGCCAAGCGCACCTGGCGCCGGACCCGGCGCTGCGCCTCCTGGCATGGGTAGCAGCCCGCCACCCGCCAGAAGGCAAGCAACATCTGAGTCGAAGCAGTTCACGTTCACGTCCGGACGGATCGCCTCGGCGTCGAGAGCGATTCTGTACGGGCCGGGGAAGGTGGGCAAGAGCACGCTCTCGTCCCTCGCCCCGGGCTGTGCTTTCATCGACTTGGAGGGCGGCACGAATTTCATGGACCTGAACCGGGTCGGCCGGGACCAGGTCCAGAACTTCGACGATCTGCTCGAGTGTCTCCGGTCTCCCCTGTTCGAGGGGCCGGGCATCACCGTGCTGGACAACCTGACCAACGCACAGGCCATGTCCGAAAACCACGTGATCGGCACCGTCACCACGAAGGAATGCCAGAAGCCCCGCTTCATCGAGGACTACGGATGGGGGAAGGGCTACCGCTACAACCGAGACAACATGGCCCTGCTGCTGCAGGAGCTCGACCGTCACGTGGCCCGCGGCCGTCCTGTGATCGCCGTGGCTCACGAGGTAATCTCCGACGCACCGAACCCGAACGGGGATTCGTACCTGCGCCACGAGCCGAACCTGCAGGCCATCAAGAACAGCAACGTGCGCAACGACGTGATCCAGTGGGCCGATCATATCGTGTTCCTGGACTTCGACGTTTCCGTCGATCGCTCTGGAAAGGGCACCGGCGGCAAAACAAGAACCATTTACACCACGTCTGCTGCGACGCATATTGCCGGGTCACGTGACCATCCCGGCCTTGTGCTTCCGTTTACGGATGTCGCATCCGGGGTGAACTTCTGGAAGACGCTCTTTAACCTGGAGGGATGACATGCCGGTCATTGACAGATCAGGACGATTCAGGGCCACGCCCTTCGATTGGGAGGTTGTTCGCAACCCCACCACCAAGTCGGTCGGGTTGGTGATTCATTTCCACATCCTGGCCCAACGCTACTTCGACGACCAGACCAACGAACAGTGGGACGCTCGTTGGTCGACCGAATGGAAAGAAGCCAATGGGCTTTTTACCGTCTCGGGCTACTTCAACCTTATCACCAAGAATGGCAAGGCCAATACGTTTTCGATTCAGCAGCTCGCTGACTGCATCAATTTCCGATTCCATTCCTTCGCTGCATTGAAGGATGGCCCGCCGCAGGGCGAGGTTTGCGAGCTCGACGTGATCCCGAACACTCGCCCCAAGGGTAAAGACTTCACGATCGAGAACATGTGGCCGATCGGCGGCCGCAAGATGGCCGACCTCGAGGATCTGGATGCAGCGTTCGGCGCCGAACTGCGGGCTGCCGCATCTGAGGCCGAAGGGAGCGCACCGCCGGCGCAAGGCCGGGCCCCTGGAGCATGGCCGTTCAACCAAAGGCAGGCGGGACCGGGCCCGGATCTCCAGCACGACGATACGGATGCACCGCCCCCGGCCAGGAGCGCCGCGACCTCCACTGTTGCGCCGCCTCCCGGCAGCGGAGCGGCACCGCAGGGCCATGCGGGACCCGCGAGCGAGGAGCCGCCCATCGGCGATCCCCCGCCCGAACGAGGCAGTCGTGGAGGGCTGCCGTTTTAGGATGATGCTCCTGTAGCTCAATTCGAATCCAGCCAGGAGCAAACATGATGGGCGCGCGCCTTCGGGATTCTCCCTCAAAATCCCCCCCGGAGGAACCACGCGCGCCCACCACCAAGAAAGCTGAGTGATGAAATACTACGTCGGAGCCATCGTGAAACGGGACGCATCCGCTTTGGTGCTCAGCCAGGGCGACACCGTGCTGGCGGCCGAGCTGGCCCGGGATCGCTCAGAGCATGACCGAGCCAGAATATTTTTTCGGATGCAGAGATGGATGAACCTCGTTTTGGTGCGATGGATTCGTGCCCACGAGATCACCGAGCTGGGCATCGTGCTTGTGGAGGACGATCCCGACGGGCTTTCCCGAACCGCCAGCAACCAGTTCAAGCTACGTCTGGCCGGCGCCATGGAGACGGGCATCTACCAGCTGGTCGCAGCAGGAACGCTCGAGTGCGATATCCGGCTTGGCCGCATCGGATACCGTGCAGCCAAGGCCGTGTTTACCGGAGACGGCAACGCCTCCAATACCAAGCTGATCTTGGCCTCAAAGTGGGAGCGATCCCGCGGAGAGAAGTTCGAGCGGGAGCGTTCGATCTTGGCCATGGCCCAGGCCGCCAGCGTGTGCAGGCCAACGATGATTACCGTCGAGGACGCACCATTCCTCGATTCCTACTACACCGAAGCATTCACAGGAGGTTGAGCATGCCGTCGAACATGGACCGCTTCGATGAGGCCCGCGTGGCTCTGGCCAACATCGAGATCATGGGACCCAGGGTTCTGCTCTTGAGGGACGAGACTCCAGGAAAAATCGGGCACATCATCGTCCCCGACGAGGGCAAACGTCGAGAGAGCACCGGGCGCATCCTCCAGCTGGGGCAGAGCTACCGGGCCGAAGCTACAAAGCTCGGAGTAGCCGGGCTTTCGGTGGGGGATTGGATCACCTTCAACGCCTACGATGGAGTGGACCACTCCATCAAGGCCGGCGGCAAGGATTGGGTCGTGGTCGTTTTGCATGCCGGTCAGGTCTACCTCAAGGCCAAGGAGCAGGAGGAATAGCAGCATGGAGCAGACGATCCCGGCCCACTCCCAGATATGGGAGCACATCGCGTCCGGCAACCGGTTTCTGATCGAGAGGGTTGGCAGCGGGTACGCTGCCTACTGCATTCTGATCGAGTGCAGCGATCGGCGCATCAAGTACACCAACCTGCGGGTTTGTATTCCCGTCTCTCGTTTCCGGAATTACGGAGACCGCGGGCTCCGGTTTGTTCGATTCGAGGGCGGCAAGCGCCATAGCGGTGAGCATTTTTCCTGTTATGGCGTCTACAATCCAAGAAGGAAAAACCTTGGGGCGAAACAAAAGGCAGGCAACGGCAGCTAAACCGACCAGGGCCAAACGTCGACCGAAGGGTAGCGCAAAGTCCTCACTGGTCAACGAGGCCCTGGTCGGTGAACGCAAGCTGCTCCAGAAAGCAGCGAGCGAAGGGCGTTTGCCTCCTGATGTGGCCCGTCAAGAGCGGGTGCAGTCTGGAGATTTCAGGTGCACCACATGTGGCATGTATCACTGGAAAAAGAAAGACGCCGACGAGTGCTGTCCAATACCGGAGATCAATAAAAGTCCCAGGAGGTTTTGCAGTCGTGATTAGAGGAGAAACAGACCACCAGTTTTTCGGTCGCTTTTACGATTGGTGGACCAAGGCCGTTCTTGCCGTAAAGGGCAGCGCAAAGTCCACGGGCGTCCCACCGATTGGGGGGCACAACATGGAAGAACTAGAAATTCATGATGATCAACTGTGCCGGGCAGCGTTGGCGATACTGGAGCAGAGAGGCATTGCTGTCTCCCCTGCAAGAATGAAACTGTCCTACCACATCCGCACCGGCACATTCATAATCCGCGTTCCTGGGCACATGCATAAGATCACTTTGGAGAGCATGGCTGATGTTTATAACCATCTCCAGCCCACAATAGCAGCGCCATGATCCGTGAAGAAACTCCACTGCAGGCCGCCAAGCGCCTCGGCCTGCCCTACGTGCGTCTGGTCATCGACCGGCGACACCTGAAAACGGGCGGGGGCAAGATCGAGATCGACGGCCCAGTGTCTGTCCGGCTGGCGTGCATGGCACTATCGCTGCTGCAAGATATGCTGGAGGACGGGGCAAAATAGCAACACTGGCTGCTCCGCTTGTGGTATAATGGACACCCAACCCAAAGGAGGTGAGCGATGCACTACGAAATCTTCCTGGGCTTGGCCCTGATCGATCTGTTCTGGTGGCTCCGTAAATAAGCAGGGCCGCACAACCGGGGGCGGTTTCCGCCCCCGCAACCTGTGAGGAGGGCTCTCGTGGCCAAAGTGTTCATCAGCGCACAGGCGCAAGGCAAATTCATCATCGATCCGCAGAGCCGTCAGCCCGTGGGGCGCGCGCGCGCGAGGCCCAGGCTGATCAACTTTCGCCCACCTCGGATCCGGCCGATCCCGGACCCCCCCCCCGGGTGGTCCTCCGGACCCACGGAAAAAATCCCCACCAGCCACGCCCAAGCAACTCGGATTCGCAAGCCGGCTCCTCCTGGAGCACGGAACCACCCTGGACGACTGGAAGGCCAAGCACGGGGTCACCCTAACCCTCGATCGCCACATCACCGAGATCCGGGCCGAGTACGGGGGGAGAGCAGGGACAGACCAGGCCGAAGCAGAACGGATCCGGGCCAGGAACGCCACCCTGGCGTGGCTCAAGAACCAGCTCAAGACCGTGTTCTGTAACGACGGGCCCCATGCGGCCGCTGAGTGGATCGACAGCGAGGATCACGGAGAACGGATCAGGACAGCCCTGCTGGTCCACCTGAACGAGCTCGAGGCCGGACAAGGAGCGGTGGTCGAATGACCACAGCCTCACGCACCGAACGCCTGGTCCTTCCCTGGCCGCCATCGGTCAATGCCTGGGTCCGGGCCATTCCTCGCGGCAGGATTGCGGTGAATATCCTCACCGAGCGGGCCCGGGGCTACAAGTCCGACGTGAAGCGGACCATCGGATTCTGGCCGATACCGCTACAGGGTGCGCTGGCCATGACCATCGAGCTATGCCCGCCGGACAGACGGCGCAGGGACGTGGATAACTTCGACAAGGCCATTCTCGACAGCCTGACGGCAGCTGGGGTCTGGGGGGACGACTCCCAAGTGATCGACCGACGCACCGTGTTCGGAGACGTGATTCGTGGCGGCCAGGCGATCTGCACCATATCGGAGGTCCGCCCATGATCATCCGCCGCGTGTGCCGACTTCTGACGGGGCTGAATTCGCAGATCGAGGGAGCAAATGCCTGAGGTGATGGCAATTAACAAATTTGGACAAGAAAGTCCGTTATTTAAGGGGATGAGCATCGGATGCAGTGACTTGGGAAACCAGGTCGCTCCGGGCGCTGGCGAGACAGCTGTGGGCGGTTTCCACTGGGGAGCTAAACGAGATGGAAACCCGCGGCGCGGAGGTAGGCGCGTTGCGGTAGAGGTTGAAATTTAGAACGAGAGGCAGATGGAATGAACTGGACAACCGAACAGCCTAAAGAGCCTGATCAGATATGGCTGGTTCGGCTTCCCGGGGTTGTGATCGACCTTGACGAGACCGCCGAGGACGACGTGGGCTTTTTGATCTGGTCTGGAGATGGTGGGCAGGTGGCGGATGATCCTGTCGGCACGCAGTATTTCGGGCCGATCCCCAAGCCGGAGGACGAGCCATGATCTGCAAGGGGGTCGAGTGATGTACCTCAAGTTTTTATCAACCGAAGGAAAATCTCCGTTCCAAAACCTCCTTTGGCCGCCGCATTGGCCGCAGAGGCCACATTGGCCGCACGGGCCGCCGCACGGGCCGCCGCAGCGGCCGCTGAACACGAGTGGCAGTCCAAACGGCTGTTGCACTACCTCAACGGCGGGAAACCCGACGAAAGGGGCGAGTGATGGATTACCCACTGAATGAATGCGGAGGCTGGATCGTACCGCCTAACGCGAGAATAAAAGACGGTACGACCATCCCGGATTATTCGCAGCTTGGCAACTGGTGCAAGCTTGGCAACGAGTGCACGCTTGGCAACTGGTGCAAGCTTGGCGACTGGTGCAAGCTTGGCAA
>Ga0100403_1000429_pt1 | contig 41760 bp, 57 predicted proteins | sample CryGeymet201501t_FD_83663 | JGI IMG/M metagenome (GOLD analysis project Ga0100403, IMG submission 83663) | Groundwater microbial communities from Crystal Geyser aquifers in Utah, USA - Crystal Geyser metaG 2015-01t | ecosystem: Environmental > Aquatic > Deep subsurface > Groundwater | place...
CACATTCGGAGATTTTTTTCCGTGACAGAGCAAAATTCACCAGCGGCGGGAGATGGAGTTCAAGAGCGCGATCTGTTTGGCGCTCCAGTGACCCAAGTGCGCGAACGGTGGGGGCGTCCTTCGTTCAAGAAAACCCCGGAAAACCGGGAGTTTGTAGCGGCGCGCGTGGCAATGGGCTGGACGCAGAAGCGGATTTCCATCGCGATCGGTTGTGATGAGAAGACGCTGCGCAAGAATTTTTCCCGTGAGCTGGATCATGGCAGAGATATCGTGGAAGGCATGGCGATCGATGTTCTGATGCACAAGATGCGCCAGGGCAACGGTCCGGCTATCACCAAAGTGCTCGAGCGCATCGACATGGCGGACCTGAAGACGAAGCCGGCAGCCCCGAAAAAGCCGGAGCCACTGGGCAAGAAAGATCAGCTGCGGGCAGCCGCGCACGAGCCGATCGGGAGCTGGGCCGATACACTCAACACGGAAAAACTGAACTGAGATGACAGCTTTAGCCTGTCCTGACTGGTTCGAACGGCTTCAGGCTGGCCTAACACCGATGCCGGATCTCGAGCTTGATGAGGAAGCCGCGGCAAGAGCTGTCAGGATCTTTGACAAGCTGCGGCTACCGGACGTGCCAGGAACGCCATCCATGGCGGAGGCGGCTGGCGACTGGAACCGTGATGTGATCAGGGCGATCTTCGGATCGGTGCTGACCGATGTCGACGGCAAGATCACCGGACGGTCGATACGCAAATTTTTTGAGCTGGTGCCAAAGAAGAACGCCAAAACCACCAAAGGCGCTTCGATCATGCTGGTGGCACTTCTGCTTAACCGCAGGCCGCGCGCCGAATTCCTTCTGGTGGGGCCGACGCAGCAAACTGCGGAGCTCGCTTTCAGTCAGGCCGCAGGTATGATCGAGGCTGATGATGAGGGGTTTCTGCTCAAGCGGTTTCAGATCCAGCAGCACAAGCTGACGATCGTCGATCGGACCAACGGTGCGAAGCTGAAGATCAAGACGTTCGACAACAAAGTGATGACCGGGGTCAAACCGGTTGGCGTTCTGATTGATGAGCTGCATGAACTTGGAAAGTTCTCCTATGCGGAGAAGGTTCTTACCCAGATCCGCGGTGGCATCATCGCCAACCCGGAAGGGTTCCTGGTCTACATCACCACCCAATCGGATGAGCCGCCAACGGGTGTGTTCAAGAGCGAACTGGAATATGCGCGGGATATCCGCGACGGCAAGGTCGAGGGTGACCTTCTGCCTGTGCTCTACGAGTTTCCAATCACAATGCAGGCGGCCAAGGATGAGCCGTGGCGCGACCCTTCCAACTGGCCGCTGGTGCTGCCAAATCTTGGACGTTCGATTACCATCGGAACCTTGATGAGTGAATTTCGCGAAGCCAATGCGAAGGGCATCGAGGTTCTGTCTATCTGGGCGAGCCAGCATCTCAATATCGAGATCGGGATCGCGATGCACCGGGATCGTTGGGCTGGAACAAAATACTGGCCGTCAGCGGTCGATCCGGAGCCGATCACGGTTGATGGCCTGATCTCGCGTTGTGATGTGGTCTGCGCCGGCGTCGACGGTGGCGGGCTCGATGACCTTCTGGGGTTGGCGCTGGCGGGCCGGGACAAGGTGACGCGAGACTGGCTGTTCTGGTTTCATGCCTGGGCGCATCCGGATGTTCTAGAACGGCGCAAGGAAATTGCCGATCGGCTGCGGGCTTTCTCACGGGATGGCAATCTGACGATCTGCGATGAACCTACGCAAGACGTTGATGAAATTGCCGACCTGATGGAGCGGGTGCATGTGGCGGGGCTGTTTCCTGAGAAATACGGCATCGGCCTCGACCCTGTCGGCGTTGCGGCCATCACCGACGAAATTGCCAAACGGGGCATTGATCCGGAAATCATGACAGCGGTCGGCCAAGGCTACCGGCTGTCGGGCACGATCAAGGGTTTCGAGCGGAAGCTCAAGGACGGGACGCTCTGGCATGACGGTTCCGATCTCATGACCTGGTGCGTCGGAAACGCGAAAGCCGAACTGAGAGGATCAGCACTGATGATCACCAAGGAAAAGTCCGGTACCGCAAAAATTGATCCGTTGATGGCGGGTTTCAACGCTTTTGCGCTTCTGGCGCGCAACCCGCAAGCGGCAGGTCACATGAACATTAATGATTTTCTCGGCGGCGCCGTGATGGCGATGCGCTGACATGGGTATGTTTATCAAGGCGGTTGCCGCCCCTTTCAAGCTATTCAACGCGGTTTCGGATGAGATCGCAAAAAGCCGGCGGCTTTCATTGGTAAACGGGCCGGGATGGGCGGCGTTTGGCGGGCGCGAAAGCAACGCCGGCAAGCGGGTCAACATGGATACTGTGTTGCAGCTGTCGACTGCCTGGGCTTGCATCAAACTCAACGCGCAGGCGGTTTCGTCGCTGCCTGGCGCGATCTATGAAAAGCGATCTGACGACAGCCGGGTCAAGGTTGATGATGATGATGTCGGGCAGGTGATCTTCGACAGCCCGAACCAAGACCAGACTCCGCTCGAATACTGGGAGGGCACCGTTGCCTGGCTGATGACCAGCGGAAATGCCTACTCGGAAAAGGTGACGATCGGAAAGCGCCTGGTTGCACTCGATCCGATCATGAGCACGCATTGCAGGCCGGTTCGCAAGAGTGACGGAACTCTGGTCTATGAAATCCACGACCGGGGGAAAACCGAGACGCTGCCGCGGGACAAGGTGTTTCACCTCAAAGGATTCGGCCAAGGGCTCAAGAGTGATGACGAAGGCATGTCGCCTATCGCTGCCGGTGTGCATTCGCTGGGTGCGGCCATGGCCGCCCGTGACGCGGCGGCGACGACATTTGCAAATGGCATGCGGCCGACCGGCTTTTTCCTTTTCGATCAGGTTCTCGACAAGCCCCAGCGCGAGCAAGCGCACAATGCGCTTGTCAAACCATTGCAAGGATCGAGCCAGTCCGGTGGTGTCGGCATTCTCGAGGCCGGGGTCAAGTGGCAAGGCGTCAGCCTCAATCCTGAAGATGCGCAGATGCTTGAGACACGGCGCTTCGATGTCGAGGAAATCTGCCGCTGGTTCGGTGTTCCGCCGATCATCATCGGCCATGCCGGCGAAGGGCAGACCATGTGGGGGTCGGGTGTTGAGGCCATCCTGATCGCATGGCTGACGCTGGGTATTGACCCGATCTGTGACCGGATCGAAGCACGGATTCGAAAGCAGTTGATCGCGCCCTATTCCAAGCCGCGCCGCTATGCGGAATTCAACCGCGAGGCCTTGCTGCAGATGGATTCGGCGGCAAAGGCCGGGTTCCTTTCAACGATGGTGCAGAACGGACTTATGACCCGCAGCGAAGGCCGCGCCAAGCTCAACCTTCCGAAGATGGAAGGGGCTGACCAACTTACTGCGCAGACGAACCTTGCTCCACTGGATTCGCTTGGCGCGGACGGTCCAGGAATGCAGGCGCGGGCAGCGCTTGCGGCGTGGCTGGGGATCAATCAGGAAGGCAAAAAAGATGACCAAGCGTAGACTTCCGATGGCGGACATTGCAACCAAGCCGGGCTTGCGAACCGTAACGTCGCCCTCATCGCTTGACCGGTGGAACCCCGGCGTCAAGGCGGCGGCGGAGCAGGATGGGGATGCGACAATTTCCATCCTCGATGTGATTGGCGCCGACTTCTGGGGTGAGGGCGTCACCTCCAAACGGGTGGCGGGTGCGCTTCGTGCGATCGGTGAGCGTGATGTGACGGTTTCGCTCAATTCGCCCGGCGGGGATTATTTCGAGGGGTTGGCGATCTACAACATGCTGCGCGATCACCCTGCCAAGGTGACTGTCAAGATCCTCGGGATCGCCGCTTCGGCGGCCTCGGTGATAGCCATGGCAGGCGACGAGATCCAGATTGCCCGGGCCGGGTTCCTGATGATCCATAACACCTGGGTCGTGGCAATGGGCGACCGCAACCAGTTGCGGGAGGTTGCAGATTGGCTCGAGCCGTTCGATCTGGCGGCGGTTGATATCTATTCCGCGCGCACCGGCATTTCCGCGGATGAACTGACGAAGATGCTTGATCGCGAAACCTGGATCGGTGGCAGCGCGGCTGTTGATCAGGGGTTCGCTGATGCTCTCCTCGACGCCGATGAGATATCGGCAGGGGCAAAGAACTCAGCGGGGAAAATTCACCCGGTTTCGGCCTGGCACAAGGTCGAAGCGCTGCTGGCGCAGGCAGGGTCGACCACGAGATCGGAGCGCCGGGAACTACTGGCCGCACTGAAAGGGGGCATGCCTGGCGCTGCCTCAACCGGCATGCAGGACGCTGCCGTCATCACCGAAGTTGAAAACCTATTGTCTGATATCCGGGCGATACGCGCCGGAGTCTGAAAGGAAAGCACATGTTGAAGAAAATGATGATGCCAGCGGTCTCGCTGGCCCTGCTCGCGGCTGCGCGTCCGGGCGCCGTTCTTGGCTCCGTTCGCGCCGAGGCCGACGCCGGCAAGCTGGAATCGCTTCTCAAGGACGTGAAGTCGGAAATGACCCGCGTCGGTGACGAGGTGAAGCGGACAGCCGAAGACGCCCTGAAACAATCCAAGGATGCTGGCAAGGCTTCCGAAGAGGTGAAGGCAAGGGCTGACGAGCTTCTGATGAGCCAGAAGAAGCTCGCCGACGCCCACGAGAAGATTGAGAACAAGCTCGAAGCTCTCGAAACCCGCAACCGCGATCTTGAGCAGCAGGTGGTCTCCGGCTCTCGTAATGGTGCCGAGCCGGTCAAGTCGTTTGGCGATCGCGCTGCAAATGATGAGGCGATGCGGGCCTATGCCGCCGGCGGCTCGCGTGGCACGGTCAGGATCTCGCTGCCGGTCAAGCAGGCGATCACCTCGGTCAGCCCCGGTGGTGGTGGCCTGATCTGGTCGGATCGCGAAACCGAAATCGTCGGACTGCCGCAGCGCACGATGACGATCCGCAACCTGCTGACCCAGGGCCGCACGTCCTCCAACAGCATCGAATATGCAAAACAGACCGTGCGGACCAACAATGCCGGTATGGTCTCGGAAGGCGTGCAAAAGCCTGAGTCCGATTACAAGTGGGAACAGGCTGACGCGAATGTCCGCACGATCGCGCACTGGGTTCATGTCAGCCGCCAAGCGATGGAAGATGCCGATCAGCTGCAGACCGAAATCGACAGCGAGCTTCGCTACGGCCTGATGCTGAAGGAAGAAAGCCAGTTGCTCAATGGTGACGGCACCGGGGTCAATCTCTCGGGTCTGGCCACTGAAGCGACCGCCTATTCTGCGCCGTTCTCCGTCACCGGCGAGACCATGATCGACACCCTGCGGCTGGCTCTTCTCCAGGCATCGCTTGCGGAATACCCTGCCGATGGCATCGTGCTGCATCCGACCGACTGGGCGCGTATCGAGCTGACCAAGGATGGCGAGTTCCGCTACATCTTCGCCAATGTCATCCAGATGTCGGGTCCGCAGCTCTGGGGTCGCCCGGTCGTTGCCACGCAGTCGATGACGGAAGATGATTTCCTTGTCGGTGCCTTCCGGGCAGCGGCCACGATATATGACCGGATGGATCCGGAAGTGGTGGCATCGTCTGAAGATCGCGACAACTTCATCAAGAACATGATCACCGTACGGGCCGAAGAGCGCCTGGCACTGGCGGTCAAGCGTCCGGCGGCGCTTGTTCTCGGTGATTTCGGCAACGTGTCCGGCTGATCCTGATTGGCTCATTACGTCGGGCGGTATTGGCCGCCCGATTCATGAACCAATGGAGTTTCAGATGAAGATCAAGGCATTGAGAACATTGACCGGAGACTATGGCACGGTCCGCCGCGGCGCTGTCGCCGAGCTGGCTGACGGCGTTGCAGAGCGTCTCGCCAAGCGGGGATTGGTGAAACCTGTGTCGAAGGCCACGAAGGCAAAACAGGGGGCTGCCGGGACGGCATCGGCAAACCCTTCGAAAGCCCAAGTTGGTGGCCAGACTGGGAAGGGCAGACAGTCGTCATAGTCGCAGGCGGCCCTACTGCGACCGACGCTGATCTGGATTTGTGCGAGGGCAAGGCGCGGGTCATCACCGTCAACAATTCGTTCAAACTCTATCCCGATGCCGACATCCTTTATGCCTGCGATTATGCCTGGTGGGAGCACCACAAGGGGGCGCCCGACTTCAGCGGGCTGAAGCTGTCGATCGACTGCAAGGCGGTATCCCGTCCCTGGGGGGTCCGCCAAGTGGGCATCAACAAGAAAGACGACCGGCTAGAATTGGTGCGGCGGGGCACGGTGGGCTGGGCCGGAAATGGTGGCTTTCACGCCTTGAACCTCGCTGTGCAGATGCATCCCGGAAAGATCGTGCTCGTCGGGTTCGACATGCGGATTGATCATGGTCTGCATTGGCACGGGGCGCATCCCTCGGGAATGAACAATCCTTCGCGCCGGAATGTGGAACGCTGGCGCCGCTGCATCGATGATGCCGCTGCGGTGATCTCGCGACTGGGAATATCCGTCATCAACGCAAGTCCGATATCGGCCTTGCAGGAGTATGAGAAAATGACCTTCGAAGAGGCGTTGTCATGTTGATCCGGCTCTCTCAGCCCAGTGCCATGGCTTTGCCACTGGACGCTGCCAAGGCGCATCTGCGCCTCGATAGTGATGATGCCGATTCCGATGCCTTGATCACACGACTGATCAAGGCGGAAACCCGGCGTTACGAGGACTTCACCGGACGGATTATGTCCACCACTGACTTCCGCATGACTTGCCAATCGTGGTCTGATCCTTTGGTCATCCCGGCCGCGCCAGTGCGTAGTGTCACTGCAGTCAAGTATTCTGATGCTGACCATGCTCTGCAGACGGTCGATCCCTCGGACTGGGCTTTTGTATCAACGTCATCGGGTGGAGAGATTTGGTTCGAATCCGGCTTTTCGCTGCCGACCCTTTCGACGCGGCCTGATCCGGTGTGGGTCGAATTTCAGGCCGGATATGACGATCCTGATGCTTCGGGATCTGGTGATGATCCGGAGTTGGAGGCGGTTGAGGCGGACCAGAGGACGATCAGCATGATGGTGGCCAGGATCCACGATCATGATATGGCGATACCGGACGATGAGCTTCGCAGAATCGCCGGCACAAGGAGGATCTTGCGATGATCGGCCTGGGGACTTTCGTCCATCCGCTGGCGTGTCTTGATGACAGCTGCCTGGTCGGGGAGAGGGTTCGGATCTATCAGTTTTCCAGCGTCATCCGCGGAGCCTGTATCGGGGATGAGACGGTTATTGCTGCGGGTGCATGTGTCGACGGCACCATTGTTGGAAAGCGCTGCATCGTTTCGCCCGGCGTGGATATGGGGCCGGGTTTCGAGATCGGTGACGATGTCTTTCTCGGTCCGCATGTGGTGCTTTGCAATGACTATTGGCCACGCACACACAAGAGCGGATTTGACTATGACGCTCTGCGCCGGGGTGACGTTGTTTGCATCCGCATCAGCAACGGCGCGTCGATTGGAGCTGGCGCGAAGATAATGCCGGGGCTGACGATCGGCGAAGGTGCGATGATCGCCGCGAATTCGGTGGTGACGGGCGATGTGCCGGCAAACTGCATCTGGCGTCATGGCGGTGAGATCCGTGCCATACGTGACGAAGACCGGATAGTGCGGGTGCGGCCGTGCTGACCGTCGCCACGCTGTTCTGGCGGGCGAATCAGGCATCAAGGGACTTTTCCCGGTGCTATGATGAGGTCTGGGTTGAAAAACTCTACCGAGGCTTTGCGCGGCACCTGTCGGCTCCGTTTCGTTTCGTCTGTTATGTCGACCGGGACTATGAGTTTTGCGAGCCGATCGAGCAACGGCGGATATCAGCGCAAGTTCCCGATTATTCGACCTGCATCGAACCATATGAACTCGGTGTTCCGATGATCCTGTGCGGCCTGGATACAATGATCACCGGCAATATAGACGGACTTGCCGAGTATTGCATGACGGCCACCCGGCTGGCGCTGCCTCGGGATCCTTACAACAAGCGTCAGGCCTGCAATGGTGTGGCGCTCATCCCTTCCGGTTATGAACGGGTAGCGACAACGCATTCCGGTGAAAACGATATGGTGTGGGTGCGCGGGTTTGACCATGTGTTTATCGATGATCTTTTCCCTGGCCAAGTCGAAAGCTACAAGGGGTCGATCATGCGGCAGGGGCTTGGTGATGCGAGGATCGTCTATTTCCACGGCCACAAAAAGCCACATCAGCTTTTTCACAAAAGACTGGTTCAGGAGCACTGGATCTGATGGCGTATTACCAAAGCGGCAGCAAGAGCAGGCCACGCGGAGCAGGCCAGTTTGATAAGAGGGTTGTCTTCGACAGCCCTTCGGCTTCCAGCGATGGTGCCGGTGGTACGACTTCGGGGTGGAGCGAGGAGTTTTCAGTTCGCGCCTCCTATCGGCGATTGAGAGGTGGCGAGACGGTTCTGGCGGCGCGGCTGAGCGGAGTCCAACCGACCATCATCACGGTGCGAGCTTCCAGTCAGACGAAGAGGATTGCGCCAAGCTGGCGCGGCCGCGATGCCGGTACCGGCGAAGTCTTCAATATCCGGGCGATCGTTCGCACTGATGACCGGGCCTATCTAGAAATCACGGTTGAAAGCGGGGTTGCGGTCTGATGGCATGGGTTCGGTTTTGCAAGGATTTCAACTTTTCGCCGAAGGTTTTCGGCGGGCGTGTGACGACGGCTTACCAGGCTGGGTCGGTCATGAATGTGACAACCGAATGCGCCAGGTCCGCCAAGGCATCCGGGGCGGCTGTGGCTGCCAAGTCGCCGCGGGCTAACGCCTCCGAGAAAGCCGGGTCGGATGAAGATCGAGCGTAAGCAGAAGCTACTGGCCAAGATGCGGGCGCTGCCGGCTGCTGTCCGCCAGGAGATAAACAAGGCGCTGCGGGTTGGCGCCGAGGAAATGAGCGACACCGCCCGGGCTTTCGCGCCGATGGGTGAGACAGGGGCTTTGAAGGCCTCCATCGGCTACACGTTCGGGGAGTACAAGTCGGACAACGCAAATGTACGCGGTGTCGGCGCCGGTGGCGGGGTTGGCGATCCAGACCTTTCGGTGGCCATTCATGCAGGCGATGCAAGGGCCTGGTATGCGAGGTTGGTCGAATTCGGCACAAGGGCGCATGCGATCAAGGCCAAGGAAAAGCGGTTGAGCGACGGCAGCCAGTTTTATGGCACCGAGGTGCGCCATCCGGGAACCGGCGGCCAGCCGTTCTTTTTTCCGGCTTACAGGCTGACCAAGAAACGCATGAGATCGCGCCTGCAAAGAGCAACGAACAGCGCTGCGAAAAAGGTGGCAGCACGATGATCGCGGATGAACTGCAGAAGGCAATTTTTTCGGCGTTGACGTCGGCTTCGGTCTGCTCGGGTAGGGTCTATGACCAGGTGCCTGAAAGCGCAACGTATCCCTATGTGACGATCGGTGATGAGAACGTCAGGGATGACGGAAACCAGTGTGCCGATGGCTGGGAGATATTCTTTGATGTTCACGTCTGGTCGCGGCCTGAGAGGGCGAGCAAGGTCGAGCTCAAGCAGGCTTCAGCTGCGGTCAGGAATGCGATTGTTTCGATCTCCAGCCTGACAGGATTTTCGCTCGTGTCGATGGAGCATCAGGCGACTCTTTCTCGCAGGGAAAGTGACGGGTTGACCGAGCACGCTGCGATGACATTCCGGGCGATCATCGACCCGGCCTAGACCTTTTACGGGTCAATCTGCAACCACGGAGAAATCTCATGACTTCTGTACCCCGCATTTCCGGGTCGAAGCTGCTTGTCCAGATCGGAGATGCAGCCTCGCCGGAGACTTTCACGCATGACTGCCTTATCAACACCCAGCGCGGCATTCAATTCAGTTCCGACACGCAGGAACACATCATGCCGGACTGTGACAATCCGGATGATCCTGCCTGGAAAGATGTGAGCAAGGACGGCCTGTCTATCACTGTGACCGGCGCAGGCATGCTTTACACATCTTCGGTCGAAACCTGGTGGGACTGGTTCAACAGCGACGACGCGAAAAACTGCCGCATCAACCTCAATGTCGCCGGTGCCAGTGGCGGTGGTTATTGGGCGGTTCCGATGAAGCTGACGAGCATGGAGATCAGCGCTGATGACAACAAGGCAACGGCAACCTGTCAGGTGACGCTTGTTTCGAATGGCGCTGCGACATGGACGGCCAACGCCTGATGGGCCGGCACGCGGCTGTCGAGCTGGATTTCGCAGACGGGACATACACGTTTCGTCTGTCGGTTTCAGGAATCGAGGAACTGGAAGGCAAGGTCAGGCGAGGAATATTCCAAATTGCCGATGATCTCGACCCGGCGGTCCGATCAGCGCGGATCAAGACGATCAGTGAGACGATCCGAATAGGGTTGATCGGTGGCGGAATGCCACCTGCAGACGCCCTGGCGCTGACCCGACGTTATGTTGATGAGCGGCCGCTGCCTGAAAACCTCCTGCTTGCCTATTCCGTTGTGCTAGCGGGGATCTCCCGGGTCAACGGCACGGAAATCCCGAAGGAGAGCGCCTCGGGGGAGGCGGACGCGGCGGAGACGGGTTAACCGATTTCGCCGCGATCTACGCTTCGGCTGCATTGATGAATGGCATCCCGCCGAGCGAGGTGGAGAATATGTCCATGGGACAATGGTTTGCGCTGGCCGCAGGATGGAACAAGGCTCACCGGCAAGATGTAGAGCCGCCGAGTGTTGAGGAATTTGAGGCCGCCGTTCTTGCGGCAAGAGGTGTCTGATGGCGATTACGGTAGAGCGCATGGTTGCCGTCCTCGAGGCGAGGGTGGACAAATACGAAAAGGCACTGGCGAAACAAGCCGCCAACACAGACAAGACCTTCGGAAACATGGAGGCTCGCGGAAAGGCGTTTGCCACCAACCTCAATACCGCGGTTGCGCGTGGGGGGCGAGGTTTCGATCAGATGGGTCGAAGCGTCAACGCTGTGCGGGGCCAAACAGCGAACCTTGCTGCTCAATTTCAGGATATTGCAGTGCAGCTGCAAAGCGGAACCAGCCCCTTTACGGTCGCGCTGCAGCAGGGCACGCAAATCAACCAGGTTCTTGGTCCGCTCGGTGTCCGGGGCGCGGTCGGTGCTCTCGGTGGCGCTTTCATGTCGCTTATCAATCCGATCTCGCTGCTGACTATCGGCACGATCGCGCTGGGTGGTGCAGCCGTTCAATATTTTTCGTCGGTGCTTGAAGACGGCGAGCAGTCAAATGCGACTGTTAAAAAGCAGGCTGACCTGATCCGGCAAGTAGCCGCGGAGTGGGGCGATGCTGTTCCTGCGTTAAGGGCCTATGTCGACGAACTCGACAGGGCGGAAAGCGTAGGCAACCGAAACGCGGTTGTGCAGCAACGGGTGACGCAGCTCTTCGCCGATTTCAGGGCGCAATTGCCCGACCTCGGCGCCGGCATTGCCGATTTGCTGGGTTTGCTCGAAAGTTATGGCGGGCAGGAGGCGAATATCACCGCCCTCCGGGATGCGTTCGACACGCTCAGCACAAAGATCAAGGACGGGAAAGCCACGGCCGACGACATGGCCAGGGTTCAATCTCTCCTGGCGGACATTCTCAATGCAACGGGCATCCCTGCGGCGCAGGATATGGCCGACACCGTCAACGGGCTGGCGGATGCATTTGCGCGCGCGGCGGGTGAGGCGAGCAATCTTACCCAGCAGAATGCAATTGCCGGACTGGATGGCTCTGCGCTTGCTCCGCTCAACCCGCTGAACGGGTTCAGGTCCACGCCTTTCCAGAACGAAGCCGAGTTGATGGATGAGCGTGCCCGGGGCACGAAGTCTCAGTACCAGCTCGAGCAGGAGCGAAATGCACGTCGCGGCGCCGGCCGAGGTTCGAGTGTTTCCGCAGCTGAGCGCGAGCGGCAAGCAGTTGCAGAGCTCATCGAGACCCTGAAGTTCGAGCAGTCGATGCTCGGGGCGACGGATCTTGAGCGTGAGCGGGCCAATGCACTACGGCGTGCAGGTGCAGCGGCGACAGACGAGCAAAAGGAACAGATATCGCAGATCGTTGATGCGCTCTACGCAGAGAAGGAAGCGCTTGCCGGCGCGCAAGAGGCTGCCAGGTTCTTTGGTAATACGATGTCCGGTGCTCTGGATGATCTTATCCCGACGATTGAAACCGGAAATGCGGCGCTCGATAACCTGGTCAACACGTTGGTCAAGGCTGTGGCGCAGGCGGCGATTCTAGGTAAAGGGCCGCTTGCATCGTTGTTCGGTGCAGGGGTCGGGGGCGGCGTGTCCCGTGGCGGGCTGCTGGGCGGCGCCATTATCCCCGGCATTCTTCATTCAGGCGGTGTTGCAGGTACTGACGGCTACGGTCACGGGCGGTCGGTTTCGCCATCGGTGTTTGCTGGTGCAAAGCGCTATCACCAAGGCGGCGTTGCTGGTCTGCAACCGGGCGAGATCCCGGCCATCCTTAAAAAAGGCGAGCCGGTGTTGCCGTCTATGGGCGCGCTCAAGAATATAGCTTCAAGCAGCCAGGCAACAATAGTCAATCTTAAAGCTTACAGCACATTTGACGGCGACACGATCCGCTTCATGATCCGTGATGAAAGCGGCAAGGTCGTCGCTGAAGCGGCGCCGGGAATCGTTAGCCAGTCTGTGAGTGCTACAGGCGAGAGGATGCGCAAATATCCGGGGTTTGGTAGCTGATGGCTGATTACATCACTGAGACACGGGATTTCCCGTCCAAGCTTCTATGTGTCGAGGAGAATTCCTTTTTCCTTAAGCCGACGGGTGAGGCATTCCGTTCGAAGTACAATCCGGCGCCAAGATCGGCGGGGCCGCGGTACAAGCTCTGGAATTGTTCGGTCGCAACGAGCCTTCTGCGAAACACGGACAGCGGGGATCTGCGCTTTGAGTGGGAAGCATTCGTGCATTCTCTTGACGGGGTAAGGGTAGCTTTCCGTATCCCGGACAGGTTTAGAAAATTGCCACGGGGGTTGGCAGCGGGTCTCTCTCTCAGCGCATCGGGGGATGAACTATTTCGGGTCAATGGCGGGACGAATTACAGTCTGACAGACACGACTCATCTGATAGCCGGGTCAGGCACAGCGCAGATAGCAGAGGCGGCGGCAAGAAACGCGAACACGATCCGGATCGCCGGTCTAGTGCCTGATGCCACTGTTTTCCGACCTGGAGACCTTATGGAGATCGGCGGGAACTTGCATGAAGTTCAGCAAATGGCGCTTTCGAACTCATCGGGCGAGAGCCGAGTTGTGCTCAACAACAGGCTCTGGAAGCCCGCGCTTGCCGGAGATCTCGTGACGTTGCAGAGTCCCCGTGGCCGGTTTGTGATGGTTGATAATGACCAAGGTTCCACCGTGAGGGCGTCCCGTTGGTCTTCATCTTCCATCGAGATGATCGAAGCGCCTTATGTCGAATAGGTACAATCGGTCCAAAACCATCAGCAGGCACCAGATCGAGGCGAACCAGCCGGATCTGTTTCTGGTTGACATAACCACGCCTGCCGGGACCAGCTATTTCTTCAATGGTCTGGGCCTGTTTGACTGGAACGGAAACACCTATCTCGGCACCGGCCAGCTTGGTTCGATCGAGATCGAGGGTAACGGGTCGGAGATCGCCGAAACGCAGGTGAAATTCACGCTTTCGGGCGTTGACGAGGGTGTGACCGATCTTCTCGACAGCACGGTCAAACCCGGCACTGCCATTGTTCGCCAAGCGTTTCTTCGCTCGGACTGGACGGTCGATGTCATCAAGACCATTGAGGAATGCCTGCTCGAAAAGATGGAATTGAGCGTAGGCGATGGAACAGCATCGATCACGCTCGTTGCCAAGGGCGGGTTCCACGAAATCAACTCCAGATCTTCGGCGCATTGGGATCCTGAGAACCAGCGCCAGAAGCTCATCGCAGCCGGGATTGATCCGGACGGGGCCGGTAAGGACACCGGCTTCGATCTCATGAGCGAAATGCGCGACAAGCTGATTGTGAGTCAGGCGGAATAATGGACGTTTTTTTTGAGCATGTCCGCCGACCGTGGAAACGCGGCGGGTCGGATTGTTATGTCGCAATCGCGGACCAGGTGCGGGCATGGACTGGCATTGATCTGATGGCCGGGTGTCGTGGGTTTTCGACGCTGGCCGGGATGTTCCGGCTGGTCCGCAAGGCGGGATATGCCGGGCCGGTTGAGGCCATGCAGGCGCGGCTTGAGGAAAACGGATGGTCCGAAGTTTCGGACATGTTTGAAGACCGTGACCTGACCATCGTCCGCTTCATCGAAGACGGCAAACGGCAGATTGCTCCGGCAGTGTTCGCAGAGGGTTTCTGGAATGTCCGGGGCAAAGGCGGGTGGCTTGCCTTGCGACATGAAGAGTCCGGCGTGATGACGGCATGGAGGCGCGGCGATGGGCATTGAAACCGCTATCGCTTCAGCCATCGGATTGGCTTTGTTCCAGGCCGGGGCTCCTATCGCCCTGGTCAATGCCGGGGTCTTTCTTGGCGGCAACGCAATCGCCATAGGACTGAGCGCCGCATCTGTCGGTTTCCAACTCGCCGCCGCGCGGCAAGGTAACGTCAGGCCGCTCACTCCTGAAGCGCAGGGCGTGCAGCAACTCATTCGTCAGGCCATCCCGCCGCAGCGCCTCATTTTCGGCGAGGTGGAGACGTCTGGTGCACTGTTCTTCGCGGCGGGCGATCCGCCATACACATGGTACGGTCTGCTGCTTGCTGCACATCAGGTGGAGGCGCTGAGGTCGATCCGGATCAACACCACGGAAGTGACGATCGGCGATGACGGTTTTGCCACGTCAACCCCGTTCCGGGATGGCGACAACAAGTACCTCGAGGTGAGCTTTCGAAACGGTTCGATCGACCAAGCCATCGATCCGATCATTGCCCGCGACTTTCCCGATATGCCGGCCACCTTCCGGCAGCGAGGCCACGCAACCATTGTCATCAAGCGCACGCACGGGTTCGGTGGGAGCGTTGCCGCGAAGAACGAAGATTACAAAAGGATCTGGGGGGAGACCGGTCAGTTCAATCCGCTGATAAGGTTCCGTGGAGCGAAGATGTTCGACGTGCGCAAGCCCGGCCATGTGCTTGAGACGCCTTCAACCCACGCATGGAGTGACAACGCCGCGCTGTGCTTTGCTCACGCGCTCACATTCCAATGGCCCGACCGGCGGATATTCGAGCCGTCCCGCCTGAATTGGGATGGTATCGCCCGCGCGGCTGACGAGTGTGACAAATGGGAGATCGACCGGAACGGCAACACGTTCCGCCGCTACACCACCAATGGCGTGGTGATGTCGACAGACCGCATCTACGACATGCTTGAAAGCTTCCGGACCGCCATGGGTGGAGACATCGCGATGGAGCGCGGCAAGATTTACCCGGTGCCCGGCGTGGCGCGTGAGCCATCTGCGACACTTCACAATGCAATGATTGTCGGCGGCTTCCGGTACTCTCGTGAGCGGGAGTTCGGGCAGCTTGTCAATATCGTGAAAACGCAGTTCCAGGCCCCTGACCGGGAATACCAGACCGTTGAAGGCCCGGTGCTGAGAGACACATCGGCCATCACCGCCGATGGTCAGCCGCTTGAAACGACCATTTCCCTGCCGTTCACACAAGGCGATCCAAGAGCCCAACGCATGGGGCACATGGCGATGAAACAGGCGAGGGCGCCTCGTTCACTGGAAATCGGAGTGACGAGTGAGGCCGAAGCCTGGGAGATCGGCAAGGTGTACCGGGTCCATCTCGTCGGCGGCATTCTGGAGAAGGTCAACGGGCTCTACACGCTGGCGGCAAAATCGCCGTCGCCGGGCCTGCGCGGCTATCAAATTGTTCTCACCGAATACGACCCCACGGCCTTCGATTTCGGGCCGGAAGATGAGCAAGACTTCGAACTTGATGACGACACGAAGGAAGCCGCCTGATGACGACATCTCTTGAGCAGGCTTTCCCCGGAACGTCTGTTTCCAATGCCACCATGATCGCCAAGCTGGCGGAGCAGGGCATCATCGTTGTTGATGATCTCGATGCGGTGACCAGCGAGGATTTCTCCATCCAGCCCTGGGCCGGGATATGCTCGCTCGCTGATGGCGCTCTGTTCATGTACGACAGCACGGATACGACATCTGCGCATGATGGCTCGACCGTGATCGTGGTGTCTGGCCGCCGCTATATCCTGCAAAGCCAGACCATTCCCGACTACTTTGCGGTCAGTCAGGGCGACACGTCTCCACCCGGGTCTCCTTCTCTGGGCGACCAGTATGTGATTGGGGCCGCACCATCGGGTGATTGGGCGTCAAAGGCCAAGAACCTTGCCACGTGGACAGCTCGGGGGTGGGTGTATCGGGTGCCGCAGCGCGGTCAGATCGTGTGGGTGAACGACGAAAACACGTTCTACCACTATTCAACATCCGATGTATGGACGCAGGGCATTCCTGTTTCCGGGATCACCAATGGGGCGATCACGCCGCTCAAGCTCCGCCACCCGCTTGCTGTCATGGTGGTCGAAGATGTGCGCAATGCACCTCCCGGCTCCATCCCTGCCAACGGCACCGCTTATGTGGTCGGGAACAGCCCAACAGGGGCGTTCGCCGGGGAGGCTGGTGGTGTCGCTTATGTGGATGGCGGGGCCTATACCTTCATCGATCCTTTCGAGGGCGCAACAGTCTATGACAAGGATCAGGGATTTGATCTCTGTTATCGGTCCGGCACATGGGAGCGAAAGGTTCCAGGCTCGGCGATCCCCAATGTTTATTACAGTTCGGTCACAGCTCCCGGGAGCCTCAATTACTCAACAGCTGAAATCACGACATTCACAAAATCGGTCCAGGGCGTGAGCGCGAGCAACAGGTGGAGAGTAGACGTCTTCATAAACGCTCCTACTGCGACGACCGGTGGGGCCGGGAATGGAAGATTGGAAGCAGCCGTCTACGTTGATGCTGAATCCTCTGCGCGGTCGAAGCCATTGTCATTCCCGGCGGTCGATGGTGAGAAGTTTTGTGCCAACTTTACGTGCTTTATCGACGTGCCTGACCTCTCTCCGCACAACATCATCGTGAAGCTTTCAGCGGATACCGGCACGCTGGTGTTTTCTCCTGGTGGAACAGTGACAACGCTTCAAATTACCGAAGTCAAAGGCTGATCATGACATCCTCAAAGACGCTTGAATCCACGCGCTACGGCGCGGGGAACCGCAACATTGCGGATACCGACTTCTCGATCTATCACCGCGACCAGGTGGTAAACTCGGGCGTCGATACCGTCGCGGATTTCCGGCTCACAGATTGGGAGTTCCAGAAGTGCATTCTGGTTCGCGAGATGGGCGCGATCTACACCTATGACCCTGCGAGCACAGCGGCGGATGATGGTGATGCTGTCCTTCATGACAACCTCGGGCGCCGTTATCTCAAGGGCGCGTTTGATGGGGCTGCTGTTCCAGGGACTGATGGTGCTCCCGGCGGGTCATTCGCCTTTGCATTCGACGGCGCATCACAGACGATGGCAGACCCTGGGCCGGGGCTTTTCCGCCTGAACAATGCCACGCCAGCAAGCGCGACGGCCATGGCTCTGGCGGCCGACCTTTCGGACTCGTCGGATGTATCCGCGCTCATTACCGCCAGATTGCAATCCACGTCGACGGTCAAGGCCCGCCTCGTCGTTACCAACGGGACAAACCGGCTTGAATACGATGTGACCGGCGTGTCTGATAACGGGGCATGGGTCCAGCTTACGCTTGATAACGGCTCGATTGTCGGCTCGTTGAGCGATGAGGCGCCGTGTGCTCTCGTCTTCTCTGAAACCGGTGATCGTGGCGATGACGGCCAGGCCTTCGATCATAACGGCGTCGGCGTCCCGTCAAATGGCCTTGGAGAGGACGGAGAGACCTACCTCAATATTGCGAACGGCGACACCTACATCAAGGCTGCAGGGGATTGGGGTTCTCCCTCTGGTGACATACTCGCCACAATCCTCGGAGACTACACCGAGCTCGTCAACCGCCGCGAGTTCGAATCTGTCGCTGACCTTGCTGCAGCAACGATCGCAGGAACAACAAAGCGGGTTAGAACTGCGGCCTACGATCCACTTTACGCAGATCTTTCTACGATGGGAGGCGGGTGCGATCATGTTCGCATTTCAAAAGCGGACTTTGATTCAGCTGGCTTCCCTGATCTGGCTCTGACGAGAAGTCAGGACCGCTTGATGCCGGATGGTGTTACGGTAGATGCCACGAATGGCGGGTACTGGTTGGCTGTCGCGACCGGCGCCATCAATATTGCCATTTTTGGGGCGCGTCAGGGGTCAGCGAGTTATGCCGAGCGGAACTCTGCGGCGCTCCAGGCTGCGCTCGATTATTGGGTTGCCAGCCCTTTTGCTGATGCGGTTATCACCAGCGATCCGGGCACCTGGCGGTTCGACCCCTCGTCGTTCGTCGTTAACCCCGGCGGTCCGTTCAAAAACATCACGATCGAGGGCGACGGCCGTTTCGGCACAACCTGGGAAACCGAGCTATCTGGCACGGACAGCATTTTCCTGGACAACTCCCCTGGCGGTGTAGCGGACCGGAATTGCCGCTTCTATCTACGCCGGATCAAGCTCGTCTCACGCAATGCTGATGGCACTGTTTGCCCTATCTTCGTTCGCAATCTCAACTGGCTTGAGGGATGCTTTGAAGATGTGGGCACAGTACAGGGAAGCCAGGGGCAGATTGGCAATACCCACACTGTTCTGTCCGGCATATGGAACGCTGATATCGTCAATTGCCACTCTAATGGCGGTGGCCTTTATGTGCCGGCCAACCCGCTGAGTGATACTGTCCGGTTTACTCTGACGGCTGATAGCGCAATTGTCGAAGCGACAGAAGCTGTTTTCAGCGAGGACGATGAGGGCATCAAATTCATCTTCGGGCCTGAAGGCGGTGCATGGGTCGGAACGGTAGCCAGCTACGACAGCCCTACGCAAGTTACGATGACCGAGCCTTCCCCATACTCATCCGGCGCCGGTGCGGAGATTGCTTATTCTGAACCCATCAGGGCAACCACTACGGCTTCGGGGACCACGGTAACGGTAAACCGTCCTCGAATGGAGGAAAGCCATGTCGGGCGGTATGTGGTTATCCGTGGGGCAGGGACGTCCAGAAGTCGCCGCTCCTTCCATCGCGCAAAAATCCTGAGTGTGGCAGGGGATGGGTTGTCGTTTACCATGGATCGACCAGCGGTATACGCGGTCTCTCCTTCCGATTCGGCCGCCACCAGCGCGCGCGGAGCGATGGCCATTTCGCCGGTTCACCTGGTTCTCTACGACGGGAACACGGCGAACACCACCAACGACATCACTTTCATCAACTTCCGGATCGAGTTGTTCCGTGGGGTTGGTCTGGTTATCGAGGACGGTGTCCAGCTGAAATTCACCGAACAGAAAATCCATGGCGACGGGCTCCCCACGGCAGAGATCGCTACGGGCTACCGGCCGGATTATCACAGCCAAGCAGGCATGTGGATTCAGTCACGCGGAGGGTTCTGGAAGGGCGGGTCGCTCGAGGCCGCGGGTTTCGATGATGGGCGGATCGTTTGTTCCGGCTCTGAGCAGTTCAAGGTCAATGATGTGTGCTGCCGGTGTAACATCGATCAGGCAATCCTGTTCTCTGAGCACCCTTATGGCCAGTTTGCGGAGTTCAGATTGGGAGATGCGCTAATCTACAACCAGCAGTGGGATATGACGACTGCCGGCCTCACATCACATGAATATATCGCGGGCAGAGGCGCCCAGGTTCTTGAGCATATTGGGAGTGTCAACCTAAGCTCTACCTTCAACAAAAGGTTGGCATCGGGAAACAGTACAGCCAATAGCGGCGGCGCCGGCCAGACTGTGTCGAACGGGGTGACGCTGAAAATCAAGATGCCGCCAACCCGCAGAAATGACGGCCTCAACTCTCAAGGCTCGATCGAGTTCTTCCTGAGTGATGCGTCAAACGCGAAAGTCGGCTTCACCACAAATGGCGCTGGGTATCATCATTGTACCTTGAGCTACGGTGGCAGCCTTTGGGCTGTAAGCGACACTCCCGAATTTGAAACAACGGGCAAGATCACAGTCTCATGTGATGATGACTACATCTACGTGGTCAACGATTCCGTATCGCGCTTCATGACATGGGACATTCGCAGAGGCCAATAAAGGCCGCCTGTATCCTCTTGCTGGTCAGTTGTTTTTTAACGCACAAGGAGATCGATATGAGCCTCATTCACAATTGGCGGGCAGTGCTTCGCCGCGCCTGGTCAGTGCGTCTGATGATCATGGCCGGCATCCTTTCAGGATTTGAAGTGGCTCTACCTTTTCTCGACGGGCTCTTGCCGGTCGCGCCTGGCGTGTTCGCAGCCCTTTCCGCTCTGACAACTGCCGCGGCATTCGTTGCCCGGCTTCTCGCTCAAAAGGACATGGACGATGAGTAAACGCGCAAAAACCTTGCTCGCTGGCGGCGCTGCAGGCGTTGTCGCATTGACGGCCGTATTCATGGAACCGTGGGAAGGAACCAAGAACCTTGCCTATTGGGATCATCTCGGAAGCGTCTGGACCGTCTGCACTGGCGAGACCAAGGGCGTCAAGAAAGGCGACCGCTACACCGACGAGGAATGCGCAAAGATGCTGCGTGCCACGCTGGAGAAGGATTATCACCAGCCCCTGACAAAGTGCATACCCGGCTTCGATGGCTACCCGATGGGTTGGCAGGTGGCGATGCTCAGCCTGACCTACAACATCGGCACCGGCGCGGCCTGCAAGTCAACGGCCGCCAGGCGCGCGATCGCCGGTGATCTGGAAGGATCGTGCCAGGCAATGACATGGTTCAACAAGGCCGGCGGCAAAGTTGTCCGGGGTCTCAAGCTGCGCAGGGAGATGGGAGACGCAACCCGGATCGGAGAGCTCGAGATCTGCCTAGCTGGCCTGGAGATGCCATCGTCGCCGACACAAAGTGTACCCGTTCCAGTCCCACGCCCGAATGATGTGGCCAAAAGTTCACAAAAAGGCGCCGAGGACGCGATTGAAGCGCCTGCGGGCAGTCTGATGGCCGTCGGCATGTTCATCGCTGTTGTGGCGGCCGTTGGCGGACTCATCTTCATCCGTCGTCGGAAGGGTGGCCAGTGATGTGGTGGCCTGTTGTCAAATGGGTGGCTTTGGGCGCTGCGGTTATCTTCATTATCCACCTAATCCGCGCCGACGGCGCACAATCAGTCAAAAATTCTATCGAAAGGCAGAACAATGAAGCCGCTCAAAATGCTGATTTCACTCGGCTTGATTTTGATGGTTGCGTCGGGGATGACAAGTTGTGGAACTTCGGCGCCGGCAAGTGTGAGCGGGTTACGCAGCGTGGTCGGGACTGACCTCAAGGGCGCCAAGGGCCTCACTCCGAACGATCAGCGCAAGATCGACAGGACAGTTGTCGGGATCTGCGCAGCCGACATCTGGACACGGGCGGAATGCGCTGAACACGGCCGACAGAGCCGCACACAGTAAGCGGGCCGAGCGGAGATGCGACCTTCCGCGCGGCCCTGACCAAACAAGCCTAACAAGGAGGCCGGAATGGCTGCGGTGATGAGTATCAGGACAGGGGTAAAACAATGGTGAACCCCTCATGAGCGAGAACACGATTGAATTCATGCTCGGTAAGCTGAGCAATGGAGTGGAGTCGATCGGAAAGCAGGTCCACGAAATTCGATCGGATATGAAAGACGCGCAAGACAAGGCTGATGTGAGCCGTGCGAATGTGCACCGTCGCCTTGATGAGTATGGCACCCGGACCGGCCACTTGGAGGGGGCAATCAAGAGACTTGGCGGGGAAGTCGGTGAGATGAAAGCAGTCACCGACGATGTGATCGCTATGCGCCAACAGGCTCAGGGTGCCGGTACGCTTGGCCATGCGCTGCTGCGCGTCGGTGGGTGGGTGCTTGCGACCGCTGGGTGGTTTGTCGGGGTCTATACCTACTGGACAGGCCGTCCGCCGCCCTGACCGAATTCGCCGCATTCCGCGGCGTCTGCCCGCCGGTGCTGACCGGCATGTCCAGTCGAACTCGTCGGGTTGGCTGCAATCTGCCTGACACGTTCCATTAAAATGAGCACCGCTGTCCTCACGGATGGCGGGGCTTTTTTGCGTTCATTGACCTTGGTTGTCGATCAGGGGTAGTTTTGCGAAGGGGCAAGTTTTGAAGGATTCAAACTGAAATGCAAAAGTGGTTGGTCTTATCAAACTGCCAAACGGTAGGTCTCGCAAATTGCCTCACGTTGATGACAAAGGGGATCGAGATCACAGGGTTCAACGCCAATCAATTCGGGCGAGATCTCGACAACATCAACGCCAGTATCCCGGGGTTTGACCGAGTTATCGTGCATAGGACGGCTGAGAGCGTTCCTGGTGCACGTATTGACACAGCCAGGCTTATCAACCGGGTGCCGTCTATAGAATTCCGCGCCTATCACCCAGACACGACATTCGCATTTATTGGTCCTCACTATCTCCAGGGGCCGATGAACGCGAATCATTCGCTGATTCTCCTCGCGGCGCACGAGCTCGGCATAGGCGCGGATGACGCGATCAAGCTCTTCTGTCCGGAGGTCTTTGGAGCATGTGGTTATTTTGACCTCTGGGAAATGGAGCGAGACGCGATGCTCAGGCCCTTTGATGCCGCAGGCATAAGCTTGCATGACACGGCGCTCAGGTGGGGCAGGCATGAGCCATTCATGCATACATTCAATCACCCGAAAATTCGCTGCCTATTCGATCTCGCGGATGCGTTCCTAAGTTCGGTTGATGTGCCGCATTCAAGAGTGGACCTGCTTCCTGTCGATAATCTTGTTTTCGGGCCATGTTACCCTGTCTACCCGGCCATCGCCGAGCGATACGGGGTCTCAGGCAGCTATGATTTCAAGCCGCAATCAGGATATTCCGTGATTGGCCTTAGAGAATTTGTGGTTGGCAGCCTGGATGTCTATCGCGCTCATCCCGTGGGATCGATAAAGCCGGACGCAGCGGTGCAAGCCAGGTTCGATCTGGTCAAGCATGTGATTCAGGAGTTTATATGATGAGCAACCCTTATTCAGGTCTGCAGGATTATCAGTTCTGGCGGCGAAGCGTTTCGCGTGTTGAGCCTCATCGCCTGGATCCAGTTGTCGCGCCAAAGTTCTCGATCGAGAAATCAGATCTTGTCGCGACGGCCGGGAGTTGCTTCGCGCAACACATTTCCCGAAAGCTGAGCCAGATCGGGTTCTCGTATTACGTCCCCGAAGACGGAGAAGGGATTGCTGCAACTGAACGCAGCGCACGGAACTTCGGTGTTTTCTCTGCCAGGTACGGCAACATCTACACCACGCACCAACTTCTGCAGTTGTTCTCTGAGGCTGTGGTGGGGCGGAAGCCTCATGATCTTGCGTGGCAAAGGTCAGATGGGCGGTACGTCGATCCATTCCGCCCGCAGGTGGAGCCTGAGGGGTTCAGCACGCAGGATGAGGTTGTGGCGGCCCGGCAGGAACACCTCGCCAAAGTTCGAGATGTATTCCTGAAATCGAACGTGTTGATCTTCACGCTTGGCCTGACAGAGTCATGGCGTTCGAAAGTCGATCATTCGGTTTTCCCACTCGCGCCAGGTGTTGCTGGTGGAAGCTTTGATGAGACTGTTCATGAGTACGTCAATTTCGGCGTTGATGAGGTGTTCGAAAGCCTCAATAACTTCCTGACCCTGTTGAAAGGCGTTAACCCCGAAGTCAAAGTGCTGCTTACTGTATCCCCGGTTCCGCTGATTGCGACCTATGAGGACCGGCATGTCATCGTCTCTACAGTCTACAGCAAGTCGGTCCTGCGGGTAGCCGCAGAAATGGCAACGAAGGGGCGCGATTGGGTTGACTATTTTCCGTCATACGAAATCATCACGTCGAGCGCATCAGGTGGCGCATATTATGCGGAAGACTATCGGGAAGTGACGCCGGTTGGCGTTGCGCATGCAATGCGCTGCTTTGTCAATCATTATGCAGGGGAGGGGCAGCAGCAACCTGCCCCGATCGACCCGGATTTGCAACGCCTTCGCGATGAAGCTACCGGGGTTGTGTGTGACGAGGAAGCGCTTGACGCCATAGGCTAGTTCATTTTGCTTTTGAGGTACTCATGCTGCTTGAGCTTGGCGTTCTCGACCGCTCTGTCGTAAGCTTGCATTAGTTCTGACTTTTGGGGGCCGGCTTTCTCTGATGGTTGATCGTCTGACTTACTGTCGGTCATGGCCTGCTCCTATTCAGTGACGATTGGAATAAGCTTGTACGTCCCATTCGGGAGAATGTTTGAACCATATTCAATCCGTGCCTGGCTTCTGGCCTGCTCTGCCGGAGAGGGTGCAGGGTACTCCGGAGTTTCTTCGCCCGTGATGTCCTTGTGCATCGCCTTGATCCTTGCTTGGTCGGCTTCTTCGTCAGCCCCGTCGCCGCCTGTTTGGCCTTGAACGAACATGCTATCCCAATACGCAGCGCGAAGGATCGCGATCAAGGTTGCCTTGTCTACCGTAACGGTTTCGCCTGCCATGCCACTCTCCTAATTGGTTGGCCAATTACCGCTGCACATCCTAACGGCGCCAAAAGCTTTCGTCGCTTGGTCGAGTGACGATGAGGCAGCGGCATTTAGGTAGCGTTCTGAGCAACGATCGTAACTTGTTGGCTTGAAATAGATCGCCGCCCCTATGATAAGTGATCCCCCTAATATCGCGAGCGCTACTTGATTGATGTTCCACTGGACACCGTCGCTCATATCCCTCTCAGGTGTCGCCATTACATGCTCTTTGCTTTCGCGGCCTGAGAAGGTGGCCCATCGATCCACTTTGAGACGAAGCCCATTTTTTCCTTTGTGTGGTAATCCTTGATTACGTAGGTAGCGCCAGTTTTCAACATGACTTTTGTCATGTCCTTGGCTTCGTCACGCTTATGGCAGTCGATTGGGCAGGTGTTAAGGGTGAGAACCTTAACCGCCTCATCGATCGTTTCAAACCCGCCGTGGATCGTTTCTCTAATGTCGCCTTCTGACGACATCGATTCCTTAAAGATACCGTACACCTCTTGGGCTCCATTCATTTGCCGCCGAAGCGGGTTGCCAGCTGGCCGCGCGACAGGCGAACACCAGTCTCGGCCTCAATGCGTTCGGCCACCTGCTTGCGGGTCAGCGCCTTGTTGTCATAGAGCGCCTGCGCCCACTTTATTTTGTCAGCGGGGATCTCGCCTTTCAGCTTCGGCCCGCGCTTCTGTAATTCCTTTTCAGGCACATGAACCGTTGCGCCCGCTGCCTCTATGGCCTTGCGCATCTGGTTCGCCTTGGCTCCTGGGCCTAGATCGCTCAACTGGATCATGACCACGACCACGCCGGGGCGGCACGTCGCCAGCATGGCGGAAAGCTCCGCGCGATCGTTCTTTTTGCCATCAATAAAAACCTTCCCCGGCTCAAACTCAAAACCGAGTTTGCGAAGTTCGCGGTCGCTGCGATCAAAGCCATAGGCGATATAAACATCTTTTGTCATGCGCCCGTTGTACGCCATTTATGTTCATATTTTCAATAGCACGATGTTTACACGCATGTCCATATTTATACATATGAAATGCACGAATTGATTATTGACTTTTGCGCGAATTTCTGACGGTATTGTTGGCAGATTGAAAATCACGCAAGGGACATCGGATTTCACCCTAGCCATGCGATCCGGAACACATCGGAAACCGCATGGCTAATTTGCAAAATTAAGCTATTGAAATATAAGCTTTATGCAAGTCCCTCCGGGCCCACCATTCACTTTCTAAATCAATAGGTTGTGAGGCGATTAGCCAGGGTTAGCCATTGGGCGGCTAGCCATCGTTGAACATGGACATGACCTTGTCCATAGCGTCGACGGCAAGCAGCAGGGATTCGGCGTCTCGTGAGTAGAGCTCGGCGTGGGCGATGGTGTCGTGGCCGAGGATGGTCATCAGCTGGCGGGTCGATGCGCCGCCTTCGGCAAGGCGCTTGCCCAGCGTCTTTCTCAGGCCGTGGATGGTGCAGCCTTTTTGCATGCCGGCAGATCGCGTCCAGTCGGCCATGCGGCCGGTCAATGATTTTTCCGAAAACGGTTTGCCATAGGCAGTGACGACGATCTCGGCTATGCCCGCCGGAGCGTTTTCGCGGGCGGCGTCGAGCGCTGCGGTCAAGGGCGGGGCCTCCGGCACGAACAGGTATTTACCGGTCTTGTGCTGGATCATCTCAAAACCGCGAACAATGCGCGGCTGGCCGTTGTGGGTGAGGCTGCGGGTGGTCCGATCCGACCATTTGAGCGGTGCGATGTCGGAGCGGCGGTTGCCGAGCCATAGCGCAATCTCGAACACGAGGCGCGGGGTGGTGCCTACCGGCCAGCGGCTGGTGAAGGATGCGATGTCGGCGGGGGTCCATGCGCGCCAGCCACCATAGGCCGGGCGGCAGGAAATGCGCGCCGACGGGTCGTGGTCAATCCATTCCTCGTCAAGCGCCACGGTGATCATCTTGCGGATGGCGACCAGCAGATGCTTGGCCTTGTGCGGCGTGGCTGAATGATCGGCAAGGATCTGGTTGATGTGCCGGCGCTTGAGGTCGGCCATCGGCGCATCCGCCCAGGTCAGGCTTGAGCCGTGCGCGATCGGGGTTTCGAGAAGCCGTGTGGCGAGGCTGTCATTCTTCTGTCGGGTCAGCGGGCTTGCCGCCTTCCATTTTGCCGATCGCTTCCAGCGCGCCCAGGCATCGGCCATGGTGCCGGTGGTGTGGCGCTGGGGGAAGTGCGCGAGGTTTGCGCGGGTTGACGGCTGCGCCTGGCCAGTGCGGGCGGCTTCATAGGCTGCATCAAAGCCGGGTTCGCCGGGCTGGCCGCGCAGTGAAACGGTGCGGCCGCCATAGCGGAAGCGCCAGCGTGTGGCGCCGTTGCGATCTTTGAAAGAGGATATGCCGGGATAGTCATCATGGGTGGCCATGGCGCACCCTATAGCGGCGGATTTGCGCTTGGCAAGCCTGTGCGGGGCGATGTGGCCGGGCTCACGCGCTGCCCTGCTGCGCCATGTCGATCATGTTGACGCGGGCTTCGGGCAGGTCGTTGAAGGCCATGTCGAGGGCAAAGCGGTCCCAGATCACCCGGCCATCAACACGCTTGGGCCGGGGCATGGCGCCGCGGGTGACCAAATCATCGAACTTGGTAGAGGATACGCCGACATAGCGCGCTGCGTCGTCACGGCTCAGCCCGCGGGGTGGATAGGCAATCGCATCGGGGCGGGGTGTCCGGCTCATGGCTGTGGTGGCTCCGGCATTGCGTTGTGTTCGCGTCCATCAAGTTCCCGGCCTGCGGCTTTGGTTCCGAGTTTCAGCCATGCAGGGCCATCCGGGGCCATGTCGACGTCGAACCAATCAAACTGATCCTTGTTCTGAATAAAGCGGCTTGCCCGCGGGTGCTGTGCATTGAACCAGATGCGATCTCCATGATCTTCGGCATCGCCAGACAGATGCTCGCCCCATTGCTTGAAAAAGAACGGGACCCTTGCAGCAACGCATTGATCGCGGATATCGCGTGCCCAGTCCGGGTGCATGGGCCGTGCGCCCTTGCCGGACTCGCCGCCGACGATCACCCAGTCCAAGGTGTTGTCCTTCCATGGCTCGAGCTCCACCTCTTCAAACGGTTCTTCGCAATACAAGGCGCTCATGTGCTGATCGCCGGGGTTGTCGTCCGCGATCGTGAGGTCGGCGAGATCCAGCGGCCCGAGCAGCGGCTCGGCGCTGATAAAGCGGATGGCTGCCGGGGTCGCCAAAAGATCTGGAATGCGCTCGTCGGCGCGGGTCTGGTCCTCAACGCTGACGCCAAGCCAGACATTGGGAAGGGGCCACCAATGAGCGCCCGGTTCGACATGCGGCAATGGCCCGACCGGCAACTTGTCAGTGCGAAGAGGTTGAACCGCATCGGCTATCCTGCCTATCGCTTCATCGAGATAGCCTCGCATCCGCGCCGATCGCTTGGTCAGCACCTGGAATGTGTGCTGCGGGCAGAGCGCCATGATGGCGAATATCCGGTCGATTACCTCGTCGGGTACGTTCTCGTGGAACAGGTCGGACATCGAGTTGACGAAGAACATGGTCGGCTTCTTCGTGCGCAGCGGCTTGAGAAAAGCCGTGTCGCCGGCGATTCCGATCTTGCCAGTCCAGACATAGCCGCCTTTCGATGGCTGCACGGTGCCGTGATACTGCTGTGTGGCCGGGTTCTTCGACAGCCGCGGCGCGGTCCTGCGCATGGCGTAGCAATTGGTGCAACCGGGCGAGACGACAGAGCAGCCGACGATCGGGTTCCATGTCTCTTCGGTCCATTGGATCTTGGTGGTCATTGTGTTGTCCTCACGCTGTCGCCTTCGGCTGCGCTCCGGACGGGGCGGTGCACTTGCATCGGCGCCCGGTCGGGCTTGCGGCCTTTGGCCGGTTCACACCCTCGAAGCCAGTTGATAGGCTGTCTCGAGCTTTTCGAGATGGCGGATCAGCAGGCTGGTGGCGGTGAGGATCGATGTGGCGGCGATAGAGGCGATCAGGCACCAGCCGGCGACGCTGACCGGGATCTTCTGGTTGGCGCGGGTCAGGTTCTCGCCGTCGAACGGGGGGTGGGTGATGTGTTTCATGTTTTGTCCTCACGCTGTCGCCTTCGGCTGCGCTCCGGTCCCTTGTTTGCGCGTCTGTGGCGTCGCGGCGAGGGCTTGCGGCCTTTGGCGGGGTGGCTGTCAAAGAGTCCGGGTGATGCGGATTTCCGCACGTTGCATGGGGAGATCGATGCGGGGGATGCCGACGGTCTCGATGTGGACGCGCAGATCCAGCTTGTTGGCTTCGCCGATCAGTGCGTTGAGTTCGCGAACTCTTGTTTTCAGCTTTTCGGCTATGTCGACATGTGCGTCAGCCGGCTGTGTTTGGCCTGTCATTCCGGTGTTCCTTCCTCGGCTTCATCCAGTCCTCCGGTTTCCAGCACTCTGGCCATTTTTGCGATGGCCGAGGCTATGGAGGTGGCGGTCATGGATGCGGGTTTGTTGTCTTGTGCGGTAAAGCCTGCGGCATCGCCGGCGGCGAGTTCCTGCTCGGTGGCCAGATCCGCGATGACGCGCGCCACACGGTGCGGAGCTGCGGCCTTTGCGGCGGCTGCCAACGTCTCAAGCGCTGCCCTTTCGCGGCCGCTTGTCATGAGGAAAGCCGTAGCGGTATGGTGTGGCTGGCAAATCCGACCGCGCTGGCCACGGGGGTGCTCGGGAAAATGGTTGCAAGCGTTGCCAGTGCCTCGGCGGTTTCTCCGCAGGCTATCTGATCCGCCAGAAGCCGCAGAATCCTGTCGGTGTCATCGGGGGGCAGGAATTCACGCGCCGCGGTCATCATGTTCTTTGTGATGCGGCCCGCGCGCATGCGGCACTGCAATTCTTCGATCAACTCGCGGTCGGACAAGTCGTCAATGACGTCATTGAGATCGATGTCAACTGTAACAGTGGTCATGTCCTGTCTCCAAAGCAGTCCGGTTCAGCCTTGTCGACGGGTGCTCAGGCGGCGGGCTCGGTCGATGGCTTCTGAAGACAGCCGCTTGATGACAGGTGCAGTCCAGCCGCGCTGAACAAGTGTTTCGGTGCTGACGTTCTGGCCAGCAAACGCCATTTCGCGCATGTCACTCGCCATGCGGTCAATCAGTGCCATGCGGCAGGAAGGCGACGGAACCTGCGTTGTGGTGGCGCCATGCGCCGGGGAAGCCTGGTAACGGATCATCATTCTCTCCAAAAAAAGCCGGGATGCGTTCAAAGCACCCCGGCCAAATGGGGCGGTCAGGCCCACAGGGGAACAGTCACTGAGAGGTGACGGAGAGAATGTTATGGGCAAAAGCCCATTCCTGTCAATGGGCAAAAGCCCACATAAGAAAATGCAATTTCAGCGGGGTGTTGCGCTATTCGCGTGTAACAGCAAAAACGACGCGGCCAATAATGATGACTGAGTCGCCATCCGAGGCGTCGTCCTCGACAGAGATCGGAACTTGAAACCGAGGATCATCGGATTCCGGCATCAGCCACAGCTTACCGTCAGACCCGGCATGAAGAAGTTTGACCGTGTGCTCCACTTCACCAGAAGGGTGACGGCGCTCCACGATGTAACGTTTGCCGATAATCGGTTCTTCCTGAGCTTCGATCAGGGAAATGAAAACGACGACGGTTCGCTCAAGGTAGCGTCGATTCATTGAAGGGCCGCGCGTTTCCGCGGCATGCAGTTCCAGAGAACGATACTCAGGCAAATCAGGCACATACACGACGTATCGTTCTTCCTCATCCCATTCCCAAGACTCGGCAAAGTGGCCTGCCTGGACAAAAGCCTTAACCTCGACCCGCCTCAGGTTGGGCTCTACGGGAGAGCTCGTTTCCTCCCCCAGTAGGTATGCAGCCGAGCGTTGCACAGCTTTTGCAATTGCAAGGAAATTGTCAATAGACGGGATACGGTCGCGCTCGAGGAGGTCTCGCACGAAAGTTTCTCCTTTTCCGGCTCTGAGCGAGACATCCTTCATGGACAATCCACTGTCAGAAATTGCGGCGCGGAGGCGGTTTTTCCAGTCATCCTTCATGTGTGGGATGTAGCCCATTTTCATCAACTTTCGCACGTGGGTTATTGCCCATTGACAAATGGGCTTTTGCCCATATCCTTGCTGACCATGATTACGCTTGAATCGATCATCGCTGCGATTGAACGCCACTGTGCCACGACGGGCATGGCGGAAACGACGTTTGGCAGAAAGGCCGTCAACGATGGAAAGCTTCTGTCGCGGCTTCGCGACGGAAAGTCGATCAACATCGATACGTACAACCGCATTTTTGCGGTCATCGAAGCGGAAACGCAGGAGCCAGCGGAATGAGCGGCTCCAACAAAACTCACTGCAGGATGGAGAAGTGGACATCTCGGGTGGCTCATAACCACCAGATCCCCGGTTCGAATCCGGGTCCTGCAACCAGATCCATCGGACGGGCATCCTCCTCCCGCCCGTCCGGTGGTGCCGCCGGGGTCGCGTCCGGCTTCACGGGCGGAAGCATGCCCTTCCGCCCGTGTTCGAGGATCAAGGCCCGCCGGCGCGTGTGGCCAGTCGCCCGAAAAGGAAAATCCGATGATTGAGATGGTTCGTGTGCTGGCCGACGCCTGGCTGATCGTGCTGGCGCTTGCCGCCTGCGGTTTCGTTGCCTCCGATTTTGACCGGACGCGGCGGGCAGACTGGTTTGCCCTGATCCTGATGCTGCCTGCGATCGTGTGGGGGCTGCTGCTTGCCGCGGTGGATCTGTGGGGTGTCGCCGGTCGCTGGCCGGGCACGCTGTGGGCAATGATTGCGGGGCTTTTGAACATCGGCTGACTGGCTCCTTACGGGGTTTCGGTCAGCTGCGAGATAACCAGTTCCAGGCGTTTCCCACATTGGGAAAATCTTCGGGAATTTCCCGGAGCGGGAACGATGTGCGCCGGGCCCTGGCCGGCAAGAGCAGGAGAAAGATATGAGCGCGATTTCAACAGCATGGCAACACCGGATCAAGTCTGCGCAGCGCGATCTGATCGCCCGGTGCGGCGGGATCGAGCGGGCGGGCGAAATCACCTCTTTCGGCAAGAGCAATGTCGGGCGCTGGAACAGCCCGACCGATCCGGACCTGATGCCGCTCAACGCGGTGCTGGCGCTGGAAGCCGATGCCGGCGTGGCGCTGGTCACCTCGGTGATGGCCGGGCTGAACGGGCGCCGCGTGGTCGAGGCCGACTGCGAGGGGGCCGGGCCATCTGCGGTGTTTGCCAAGCACGCCGAGGCGGTGCGGGCCGCAGGCGATTTGATGAGCGCAGGCGCGCAGGCCTTTGCCGATGGTGTTCTGACACCGGCGGAGATGGCGCTGATCGACCGCGCCGCAAGCCAGGTTGAGGCGGCTCTGGTCTCCCTGCGCCTGTCGATCGGGCAGGGCAAGGCGGACGGGGCGCAGGTGGTGCAGTTCGGGGCGGCTGAGAAATGAGCGGTCCGGGGCACAATTCCTCCGATGGCGGGGCTGTCGCCCGTGACCAGCTGCGGTCGATCGTTGAGCGGATCGAGCGGCTGGAAGAGGAAAAGAAGGTGATCGGCGACGACATCAAGGCTGTCTACGGCGAGGCCAAATCCAACGGCTTCGACGTCAAGGTTTTGCGCCGGGTGATCGCCATCCGCAAGCAGGACCAGAACGACCGGCTGGAGCAGGAAGCCATTCTCGACACCTATCTGCATGCGCTGGGGATGGCGCCAGAGCCGGAGGATGGATGATGCGAAAGATCGAGGTATCCAAGTTTCTCAAGACCGACAGTGAGCCTGGTCCTGCGCCAATGTTGCAATGGCTGGAGATTGACCAACTGGTGGTCGATGACAGTTATCAGCGTGAACTGAAGGTCGGCAACTGGAAGGCTATTCACCGGATTGCCACCGGGTTCCGGTGGTCCCGGTTTTCGCCTGTGTTTGTTTCCCCCGTCGAAGGTGGGCTTTACGCCATTATCGACGGGCAGCACCGGGTTCATGGGGCTCGGATGGCGGGCATTGAAAGTGTGCCCTGCCAGGTTGTTCACATGACGCGGGAGGAGCAGGCGGCAGCTTTTGCGGCGGTCAATGGCGATGTGACGAAGGTCACGGCATGGCAGGTTTTCAAGGCCGCGTTGGCGGCTGGTGAAAGTTGGGCTGTGGAGGCTGCCAGTGCCGCGGCGGAGGCCGGGTGCGAGCTGATGACCTCGAACACGAGCAGCTGGACCAAGCAGCCAAAGCAGATTTACGCCGTTACCGGCTTTCGCAAGATGCTTGCCTCCTACAAGCGTCCTCACATCATTGCTGCGCTGACTGCAATCGCCAGTGCCGAAGGCTATGCAGACAGCCCCGAGCCTTGGGACGGCAGCGTTTTGCTGCCGATGCTTGCCGCCTGTGCGCAACGCCCGCGCGCTGTGGCACACGGGGATGTCTTTATCGAGTTTCTCGAGTTGTGGCCCATCTGGGATGAGGTTGAGCGTATCCATGTGGCGACGAGAGACCGGATCCGGAAGGGGCTGCCCTATGTCGGCAAGAAGGAGCAGCTCGAAAGCGCGCTCATAGATGCGATCGACCGGAAGTTTGTCGATCGGATCAGGCTGCCCGAACCGGAGGGTGAGGGATGAGAACCGGCGTTTCCCTGATGGATCTCCAGTCCGGTCAATGCAAGTGGCCTGTCAATGACGGGGATCCGTTTCTGTTTTGTGCGGCGCCAGCTTTGCCCGGTTCTTCCTATTGCGGCTGCCATGCGGCGATTTCGGTGGGTGCTGGCACGCCATCGGAGCGCAATGCGGTGCGGACCGCCCGGTGGGTGGTTGGCAGTGAAACCCCTTTGACCAAACCAGTGGAGTAAAAGTCATGCTTGCCAGTGTTTCGCGTACCTATTCCAACCCGGCCACCGTTGCCGCGCTCATCCGTGTCAACGGGCTTGATTCGGTCCGGCGCACCGGCCTTGTGCCGCGCGAGTGCATTCGCCAGGTCAGGCGCGGGCTGAAGGCTCATGCGTTTGACGAATACAGGACAATGCTGGCCGAACGGCGGCGCGGTTCTGCCGATTGGCGGATGCTGAAATTTGCGCGGCGGCATGGCCATGAGTGTCTGGCTGCGGCCGAGCGGCGGCCGCATGATGCGCGGCTGGTGGCGGGGCTGACCGACAGCTGGATCGAGCACTGCAGCGCCGGTGAAATTGGCCGCAGGCACGGCTGGGATGTGGGTTTTCGGCTGAGCCGCATGACCCGTGTCTCGGTCTATGCCAAGGCGGCTGACATGGGTATGGATCTCGAACTGATCGAGGCGTTGCAACACAAGCGCCTGATGCAGCAGGAGGCATCTCCGGTGCTGCGTCGGCTGCAAGTTGGCAAGCGGGTGATGGCGCGGACATGCCGGCTGTTTGGCGTGACGCCGGCGGAATTGTGCTCCGACATCCGCGAGCGAAAATTCGCCGTGCCCCGGTTTTTCTATTGCTACTGGATGCGGCGCGTCACCGGTTGGCGTGATGCGCAGACCGGTAAGCGGGTTGGCGTGATGAGCTATCCGGAAATCGGGCGGCGGCTGGGCGGGCGCGATCACACGACTGCGCTCAATGGCGAACGAAAATGGCCGTCATCGCGCGAGAGGGCACGCAAGCTGATCGAGGCGCGGCAGCTCTTGGGGGCGCGTGATGGGCGCTGAATTTCCCAGACGGCGGGTGGCGCTGCGTCAGGCAGCGGGCGGCACGGCGGTGATGGAGGCCGAATGCGGTTTTGGGCTGGCGATCGTGCCGGTGCCGGAAATTGCCATCCGGCTTGGCTCCACCGCCTCCGCGCCTGACGGCACGCAGGGGCCGGGCGACCGGCAGGTGCGGGGCACCGGGTTTACGTTTTACCACGCGGCATCGGGCGTGCGGCTTTTGCCGCAGGGCTGGTTTTTCACCACGCTCGAGGCGGCGCGCGAGGGGTTGGCGGCGATCGGGCAGCGCTGGCCTGATGCCTTTGATGTCCAGGCCTCGAGAAGCATCGAGCGGTTGGGCGGGCCGGTGATGGAGGTGTTGTGCTGTACAGGCGTGGTGCGCGGCAAGTGGAACGACCTTTCGCGCGCGCTCGACGGCCATGACGAGGATGCCTGGGCGGCAGGCCGCGAGGCCCGGCTTGCGGCGATGGAACGCATGGGCGGCAAGGCGCTGCCGGTGCCCGATGGCGCTGCGATGCGGCGATCTGCGAGGGCGGCGTGATGGAAGGCAGGGCGATGTTTGACAAGATAATTGCGATCTCGGAACGGCGTGGCCCGGACATTGAAATCGGCGGGTCTGAAGACCCCTATCTGCGCCGCTGGTACATCATCCCGCGCAATCGCTGGTTCAATGTTTACCTGCATGAATTCTGCCGCTCCGATGATGACCGGGCGCTGCATGATCATCCCTGGTGGAACATGTCGCTGCTGCTGCGCGGGCAATATACCGAACACACGATCGCCAAGGGCGGCGTCAACATCCGGACGGTGCGCTGCGCGGGGCAGTTCAAGTTTCGCGGGGCGAGATCTGCGCATCGGATCGAGCTGACGCATGGGCATTGCTGGACCTTGTTCATCACCGGGCCGCGGCTGCGGGAATGGGGATTTCACTGCCCGCAAGGATGGCGGCACTGGAAGATTTTCACCAGCGGCGAGCGTGGTGAGCTGGTTGGGCGCGGCTGTGGCGAGGATGACTCCTGATGAATGCCGGGGTCGAAAGCCAGGCGCTGGCGCTTGCGGAGAGCATCAGGGATCTGCCGCGTGGCGGGGCTTCGGTGCCGGTGGCGATTGCGCCTTGTGAGGATCTGGCCGGGCTGGTGATGCGGGCGCGGGCGCTCTTGGATGATGGCGACGTGGCGGCAGCAAGGCTGCTGGCCGATGCAGCCTATGGGCAGGCGGCGACGGCGGCGGGTGCTGCGGGCAAGATAAGGGCGTCCGCCGCGCTGGTGGCCAAAGCACACCGGCTGCAGGGCGATGCGCTGCTGATCGAGGCGCAGGCGCGGATGCGGATTGCCGATGAATGGGACACTGCCGAGGCCAATGGCCAGATCAGCCGGGGCGGGCGTCCGGCGAAACATCAGGATCAGGAAGGTGAAAAACCCGTATCCAGCAGAAACGGGTTTACCGCCGCTGACACCGGGTTGAGCCGCAAGCAGATCTCCGAAGCGCGGCAATTGCGCAATGCCGAACGCAAAAGCCCCGGCATTGCCGAGCGGGCGATTGCGGCGCGGCTGCAGCAGGGGCTGGCGCCGACCAAGGCCAATTTGCGGGTGGCAGTGGGGACGGCCACGGCGACGAAGGAAGATCGCGGGCTGAATCTATACCAGACGCCAGCCGAAGCGATGCGGGTGCTGCTGGCGCTGGAAGCCTTCGGGCCGCTGGTGCTGGAGCCTGCCTGCGGGCGTGGCGCGATCAGCGTGCCGGTCGAGGCGGCGGGGCATGAGGTGCTGCTGTCCGATATCGAGGATTACGGCACGGCTGACCAGCACGGCACCTGTCAGGCTGTGGCAGATTTCCTGACGACGAAGCGTCGCAATTTTGTCGAGCCTGATGAGGTTGTCGATATCATTACCAACCCGCCTTACGGCTCGGACATGAATGCTTTCATCGCCCATGCGCTGAGAGAATTCCGGCCCGGCAAGATGGCGCTTTTGCTCAACCTCAACGCCTATGCCGGCTTTGATGATGCGGACCGCAATTTCTATTTCGATGAATGGCCGCCTGCGCGGATCTACGTGTTTTCGCGGCGGCTGCCGATGATGCACCGCGATGGCTGGGATGGCCCTGTGGCGTCGAGCCGGATGAACACGGCGTGGTTTGTCTGGGAACGGGTGTTCGGGGCAAACGATGCCAACCGCTATGGCGACGGGCCGAAGATCTCCCGGGTTGACTGGAAGGACTTTGAAGACCGTTCCCCGCTGGGGGTGATGGCATGAGGCCCGAATTTTCACCGGAAATGCTGCGGCTGTTTCTCATGGCGCGGATCTCCGATGCAGTGTTTCGTGCTGGCGGTCCGAAGCCTGCAGGTGGGGTGCGCTACGATGCCACGCGCAAGGCCAAGGCAGTGATCCGCAAGGCGGCTGGTGTGACCAATTTCGAATTCAATTTTGCCTGGGCGGGGCGGCTGAATGATGCCGCACCTCGGGCAAGGCTGTGGGGGGCGATGGGCTGTGTGCCTGCCGACCACGGCATCACTTTGACGGATGATGGAGGGCAGCAATGACCGGACTTCAAAACAGTCGCAACCCGGCGCGGGCGGATTTTGACTGGCGCATGTTTGCGCAGTCGATCCGCACCGCATGTGCTGCAGACGGACGCTCACAATGGGCGTTGGCTCAGGAAATCGGCATCACCGAAAGTGACCTTTCGCGGGTGCGCGGAGGGGCCATGGTGAGTGTCGGAAAGGCCATTGCATTGGCGCGATGGCTGAAATTGCCGCTCGAAAACTGGTATCTTGCGCCGCTTCCGGAGCCGCCTCTCAAGGCAGTGAAATCAAGGCCTTGCACCACTCCAAACGTGAAACATCGCGAGGCTGCGCAATGAGTTCGCCTCTGATCATCGATTGTTTCGCAGGCGGTGGCGGGGCCTCGAACGGGATTGAAATGGCGCTCGGACGCTCGCCGGATTTCGCCATCAATCACGACCCGGTGGCTGTGGCCATGCATGCGGTCAACCACCCTGATGCGGTGCATTTGTGCCAGAACGTCTATCAGGTTGACCCGCTTGACCATTTCGCCCGCGCGCATATCGGCTTCGCCTGGTTTTCACCCGACTGCAAGCATTTTTCCAAGGCCAAGGGCGGCGCGCCGGTGCAGCGGAATATCCGCGATCTGGCGTGGATCATTCCGGGCTGGATCGAGCGGATCCAGAAATCGGGCGGCAAGGTCGACGTGGTGGCGATCGAGAATGTCGAGGAATTCCAGACATGGGGGCCGCTGCTGACAACCAGCAAGGGGCTGGTGCCGGATCCTGACCGCAAGGGCGAAACGTTCCGTGCCTGGTGCAAGAAGCTGAAACAGCTTGGCGGCAAGATCGAGTGGCGCGAGTTGCGCGCCTGCGATTATGGCGCGCCGACGATCCGCAAGCGGGTGTTTATCCTGATCCGGTTTGACGGGCAAAAGATCGTCTGGCCGGAGCCGACGCATGCCAGTCCGGACAGCGAGGCGGTGAAGAGCGGTAAGCTCAAGCCATGGCTGACAGCCGGGCGCGACGTGATCGACTGGTCGATTGCCTGTCCCTCGATCTTCGACAGCAAGGCGGAGATCATGGCCAAGCATGGGCTGCGCGCCGTGCGGCCCCTGGCGGACAACACGCAGGCCCGGGTGGCGCGTGGCATCAAGCGCTATGTGCTGGACGCGGCAAGGCCGTTTCTCGTCAACCTGACCCACGGGGCGCGGCTGGAAGATGCGACGGAGCCGATGCGGACCGTGACCGGTGCGAACCGTGGCGAGAAGGCTGTAGTTGCTCCTTCTCTTGCTGCCTACTACGGCAAGGGCAATGGCGGCGAGGACCGCAGCGCCGACGCGCGCGAACCGCTGAAGACCGTTGTGACCGAAAATAGGCATGCGATTGTTGCGCCGGTACTTGCCGGTTGTGGTGGAAGGGCAGGGCAGAGCCGACCGCGCGGTGGTGATGAACCTATGGCGACGGTGACGGCCAAGGCTGATACGTGCCTGATTTCTCCGGTGATGACCTACGCTCAGCAGGGCGGCGCGGTGCGCGACCCTTCGGATCCGCTGCACACAGTCACGGCTTCAGCAAAGGATCAGAATGCGGTGATCGCGCCGCACCTGATGACCATGCGCAATGCCGGCAAGCCGTATCAGGGTGCTGACGAGCCTGCGCACACGGTAACCGCTGGCGGGGCAGGACTGACCTGTGTTGCGGGGTATGTGGCTCAGCACAACAATGACAGAAGGCGCATCGGTGGCGTCAATCCGGGCCGTTCTGCTGATGAGCCTGTTTCGACGGTGACTGCATCTGGTGCGCAGCAGGGCGTGGTGGCGGCAAGCATGTTGTCGATGAAGGGCAGTGACAGGCGCGCCAGTGCGGCGGATGAGCCTGCTCGGGTGGCTTGTACGGGTGGTGGGCAATCCGCACTCGTGGCGGGTGCCTTGACCAAGTATTACGGCACAGGCGACGGACAAGAGCCCGGTGATCCGCTGCACACGGTGACCACGAAGGACCGGTTCTGCCTGTCACAGGCGGCGCTTGCTGCGCCTCCCTTCGGGCCGGAACATTATGAGCGTGCGCGCGAAGTGGCGGTGTTTCTGCGCGCGCATGGCTTCTGGGATGAGCGGGAGTTCGTGACGCTTGAGGTGGATGGCATCACGCTGGTGATGGTCGACATCGGCATGCGGATGCTGACACCGCGTGAATTGTTCAACGCGCAGGGGTTCCCGGCTGACTACGAGATCGACCGGGATCTTGATGGCAATGTGTTTTCCAAATCCGACCAGGTGGGCCGGGCAGGTAACAGCGTGTGCCCGCCATTGGCGGAAGCGATTGCGCGGGCCAACGTGCCTTACCTGGCGCAATTCCGGGAGGCTGCGGAATGAGCGTTCTGGTGATGACTGAAGTGTTTGCTGCGCGTTTTGGCACATCCAACCGCAAGATGGTGGCGCTGCGGCTGGCGGATTTTGCTGACAACCAGGGGCGTGGGATGTGGCCATCTGTCACGACCATTGCGCGCGAATGCGAGATTGCTCCTCGTACGGTGCAGCGTGTGTTGCGTGAATTCGAGGACGAAGGGCTCATCATCTGCCAAGAGCGCGGCAGCGGGCGGCGGACATCGCGCTATGACTACAACATGGCCAAGCTGCGCGAACTGCGGGCTGCTGCAGAGGGGATCTCGCCGGACGTGAATACCTCGAAGGCAGCAGATGAATATGCTGAGGGAGAGGCCGAAAACGGGGCCGGAAACGAGGGGTGTCACGGTGTCACCCCTGACACTGACGACATGAGGGGTGACACGGTGTCACCTCTGGGGTGTCACGGTGTCACCCAATCCGTAATGGAACCGTCAATAGATCCATCAACAGAGAGAGAGCGCGCGAGCGCGGATGTGCCTGGGGTGGAAGGGGATGAGGCTGATGGTTCGGAAGCTGTCGCGGCGGCTGCGGAGAAGCCTGATTCTTCGACCGTGCCGGAAACGGCTGATTTTCAGAAACGGGTCATGCGGTTTTGCAATGGACGGGGTTTTGATGCCGGTCCATGGCCGGATTGGGATACGTCCTCGCCGGGATGGATCGGGCGTCAGTTTGCCAAACTGGCGGAAACCGACCGTCAGCACGCCGAGCGGTGGCGGGACGCCTATCTGCGCGACATCGCCACACGGCGCAAGAAGCCGGTGCCTGTGGGCACGTTCTTCCGTGACAGGCTGTGGGAAGGGCTGGACCCGGCGCTTCTGCAGCGTGCCCAAAAGGCTGCGGAACAGGGCGCGAAGCCTGCCGAATATGCCAAGCCCGAAGGCTGGACCGTTTCCATGGGGCCGGTGTGGGCTGCCTGTCTGGCGGAGGTGCTGTTGCGCGGGCCGGAGCATGGCGAGCATGTGCCGGGCAATGGCGTGTGGCTGCGGTTCAACATGACCAAGGGCTGGCCGAAGCTCGCAGCACTCTACGATCTGGCCAGCAACAAGCGCGGGCTGGTGCTGCCGGAACGGTTTCACCGGATGAAGGATCTGGTCGAGTTCGTGCCCGAGGGCGGCAATGTGTGGGCCGCATGGGAGGCCGAATTCAAGGCCCGCAACTGGCCGGCATGGCCACGGCGCGAGGGCATGGACGGCATGTATTTCCCGGTTGGCGGACCGGACGGATTGCCCGCATTCGAGCGGGAGCTGGCAGCAAGACATCAAACCAACGAGGCGGCTCAATGATGCATGATCGGACTTTCAGTGGCAGGGCTGCGGGCAGGGCAAAGCGGCTCAAGGTGCGCTCTGTGAGCGTGGGTGAGATGACGCCTGCGCAAATGGCAAGGGTGTCGGCTGTGCGGCCCACACTTGATGAAACGCTGGTGCGAATCAGCGAGGAGCATCTGAGCCATGCGGTTCTGCCTGCGCCAGCTGATTCGCCCTGGTGCTGCCTGAAAGTGTGGTTCGGACGCGAAATGGCTGTGCAGGAAACTCTGGATAATCACAATATCGAGTGTCTTGTGCCGATGCGGAAAGGGCGTGAAAGGCGGGTCCGGCATCGGGTAATTCCTGCTCGAATGGAGCCTGCAATCACCGGATATGTGTTTGCCAGGTTCACCATCACGGCGGAAGCGCTGTCTGGAATGCGGGCCGTGGAATGGGTGCGGGGCGTGCTTGGCGAGGATGGCAAGCCGTGGTGCATCAGCCATGAAAAGGTTATGCAATACAAGGCTCTGGCCGATGATGGCGGGCTTGACTGGGAGAATGTCGGGCATGTGGTCTACAGGCAAGGCGAAGTGGTGCTGGTGACGGAAGGGCCGTTCGGCGGGTTTCGTGGCGAGGTGATCTCGGCACGGCGTGATGGGCGTGGTGATGCGGTGGTCGAGGTGGACATGTGCGGGCGCAAGGTGCCCGTGACGCTGCCTGTTGCAATTCTGAAGAAAGTGTGAATTTAAATGCGCTGGGATGATCCGATGATCCTGAGTGAGCCCTTGACCTGACGGTGCGATGTCGCAGCCCGAGGGGAACGAAGCGAAAGCTTCGGGGTCGGTACGCCGGTCGGACCCCGCCTTGAACGGCCCCTGATGCGGGCAAAGCGATTCAAGGCCAGTGCGCAAGCTATGTCTGGATCAATCTCCATTGGTAAAGCTCAAGGCTGTCAAGTCATCGATCAGTGCTGCGCCCGGCAGGCTGAAGGCGCCGCCAAAGCTTGCCGATGAATTTTATCGATCGCCCGAGTGGCGCAGGCTTGTCCGCGAAATCAAGGCAGAGCGTGGTGCTTGGTGTCAGCGTTGCGGGTCCGGTCATCGGATCATCGGGGATCACATCAAGGAACTGAAGGACGGTGGGGCAAGGCTCGAGCGCTCGAATGTAGAGTTGCTGTGCCAGTCCTGCCACAACAAGAAGACCGCAGCCGCAAGGGCAACGCGACTTGGCGCGCGGGCTTGAACCACACAAGCCGATGATACCAGTACAAGGGTATCCGCCCGAGTGCGGGCTACCTTGTTGAGGGGGGCGGGTCGAAAGTCCCCAGCCCCTTCGGCCTAGTAC
>Ga0100403_1000439_pt1 | contig 41349 bp, 49 predicted proteins | sample CryGeymet201501t_FD_83663 | JGI IMG/M metagenome (GOLD analysis project Ga0100403, IMG submission 83663) | Groundwater microbial communities from Crystal Geyser aquifers in Utah, USA - Crystal Geyser metaG 2015-01t | ecosystem: Environmental > Aquatic > Deep subsurface > Groundwater | place...
AGATTGTAAGTTTTTTGGTTAATAATGGTTATGATGTGTTTGAAGATACGACAAAAACTTCATATTCAAAGTATTCGAAATTTTCAGACAAGGAAAATAAGAGCAAATATGTAAATGCTTTGAGCTGGATAAAAAAATGTGATTTTGCGGTGTTTGAAGCATCTTTTCCTTCATCAATTAGTATCGGTTACGAAATTAGTGTGGCTTTGGGTAAGGGTAAGCCGATTATTGTGATGTATCAGGAGGATAAGAGCCCCCGATTTATGATGGCAAACAAAAATAGTATGATAATTTATGCGAAATATGCAGATTTAAAGGATGGTTCAGGTATTGAAAGAGCGTTAGTAGAACCATTAATGAGGATTAGGGATAAAGTAAATACAAGATTTAACATGTTTGTTCCAAGTTCATTGATGGCTTATTTAGATTGGGTGACGAAAGATCGGGGTGTGAATAAAAGTGAGTATGTTAGATCGTTGATTGACGATAAAAATATCATATGAATATTCACTTCACGGCGTCGTTGACGGGGAAAAAGATTTATGAAAAGAGTTATTTGCGAATGGTTGACGCAATGTGTAAAGTGGGGCATCGGGTGACGGAAGCAGTGCTGACACGCAGTGTTAGAATGGTGTTGAATCAGACAAGAGAAGAGAATATTCAGATATATTCAAAGATACGATCACAAATAGAAAATTCTGATTTATTGGTTGCAGAAACATCATATCCAAGTGTGGCGGTGGGTTTTGAGATAATGATGGCGCTGAATTTGGGAAAGCAAGTTTTGGCACTTCATTTGTGTGATAAAAATTCGCCACTTCTCGAAGGTGTAAACGATAAACACTTTTATTATTTTAAATATGAGGAAATCAACTTAGAGACAGTGTTATTGAATAATATAAAAACAATAGAAGCTGATATGGATGTGAGATTTAATTTTCTTTTATCAAAAGAACTGTTATCGAGACTTGATTGGATGGCAAAAAAGAGTGGGGTGAATAAAAGTGAATACGTTAGACAACAAATTGAAAAAGATATGAGACGAAATAAACGATATAAAAACAATAACGGAGGCGCGTGATTTCACAAAGATGTATATTTTGTGTATAATGCCGTAAGTTACATAATAAAAAAATGAAGATTTGTCTGGTGGGGCCAAGTTGTGCAGGAAAGACAACTTTGGCAAATAAATTGAAAAAAATTTCTGGACATAATTGTCTCGATTTAGACCGGGTGTTCGTTGATGAATTCAAGCCGAGAAAGGTGGGAGAAATCTTTTATCGCTCAAGAGAAGATGGTGAAAAAATTATCAATGATTTTTTTAAAAAAAATAAAGATTGGATAATCGAAGGGGTCTTTCCGGTTTGGAGTGTGTTTAAAAACGCAGATATAATTATTTTTATGAAACCATCTTTTGTTATTTTAATTTTCCGACAGTGGTACCGTTTTTTTAGTGATGAATTTCAAAGACGAACGTTTGGGTTTAAAACAAATCTTACCTTTCTGACACCTGACATTGTGAAACAATATTTTTCGCGTCGAGGATGTAATGATCTGAAAGATCCAGTAAAGTTTAGTGTAAAAAAATATGAACAAATACTAGATAATTTTAGAGATAAGACAATAGAAGTTGGGGTGGTAAATTATGGGGTGGAAAGGGGTATTCTCGATAGAGTGGTTTTGAATGGTAAGAGAAATGGTTGTGTGAGATAATATGTGAATGAAGGTATATTTTTCGACATCTAGATTTTATAAGCAAAAGAATATTGAAAATTATAAAGCAGTTATTGAAGTTTTAGAGGGTGATGGGTTCGACGTTTTAGATGGTTCATCGACGAGATTATGTGAAATGGGTTTTAAAATGCCGGTAAAAGAAATGAGTGATCTTTATAGAAGTGTGGTTAAAATGATGGATAAGTCGGAACTGTGTGTATTTGAAGCGTCATATCCATCGACATTGCATATTGGACATGAAATTACACTTGCTTTGGAAAAAAACAAGCCCGTGATTGGATTACACGCCGTGGGTAGAGAACCGATACTGTTTAAGGGGATGAAGAATGGAAAGATCAGGTGGGTTGAGTATAATTCAAAAAATCTTAAGGGTTTATTGCTTGAAGCTATAAGTGAGGCTAAAAAGGATATTGATGTTCGATTTAATTTCTTTGTTAGTCCGGAAATTTTGGCATATTTGGATTGGGTGTCACAAAATAAGATGGTTCCAAGATCAGTATTTTTGAGGAATTTGATTGAAAAAGAGATGAAGAAAGATAAAGAGTTTAAGGGATGAGAATAGATCGGATTGTTTTTGATTTTGATGGAACTTTGGCGGATACTTTTGAGCAGTCAATAAGCTTAATTAAAGAATATCGACCAGATTTTGACGAAAAGGATGTGGAAATTTACCGGGAATTGGGGGCAAGGGGGGCAAAAAAAGAATTAAAAATTTCTTTAAAAGAAATTTTTAGAATAATGAGGTTGGTGAAGAAAAAACATAAAGATATTATTGAGAAGGCAGAAGTTTTTGAAGGGATAAAGGAAATTATTGAGAAGTTGAGAAAAAATGAGATTGAGGTGGGGATTTTGAGTTCAAATAGCAAAGAAAACATTAAAAGATGGCTGACTAAAAAAGCGGTAAATGTGGATTGGGTGAGATCGGAGTCAACGATTTTTGGAAAAGATAAGGCAATAGTTAAGATAAAAAGCGAGAATATGATTTATGTGGGAGACGAAGTACGAGACGTGGAGGCTTGTCACAAAATTGGAGTAAAAATAGTATCAGTAACCTGGGGTTACAATAGCAAAAAAGCTTTGAAAAAAGCAGGGGCGGATTATGTGGTTGAGAGCTCTTTTGAATTACGAAAGTTGCTTTTTAGTTTGACCCAATAGCTTGATTGACGACAGATTTTTTTACTGTCGGAGGGATATTTAAGTAAAGATTTGACGATTTCCTCTAAATAGATTGTGTTCTGAGAACCTTTGATAAGGATGGTGGCGTCGAGAGGTAAATTATCTTTTAAATAATCGGCGGCCTGCCACCAATAGAGAAATTTTTTTGACTTGTTGCCAAAAAAACGACTTGTCTCGGGGCCAACACTGATGATGGTGTCGGCGGTTTTTAGAGCGGTTTTGTATAAATTGGTATGAGATATTTGAGTGGCTTTTCCAAGCTCTCGCATATCACCGAGAACGGCAACTTTGGGTGAGGGAAAGGTGGCCAAAAATTCCAACATCTCAGTTGTGGCCAAAGGGGAGGAATTGTAAGAAGAGTCGATAATGGTGGAATTATTTTGTCCTTTAAAGATTGAAGAGCGACTAGGGGGTAAACGGAAGTTGTTAATTAAATTGGTTTGAGCGGTATTTTGATCTATTTTTAGGTATTTAGCAACACTTATAGCGGCACCGAGAGAAATTTGATAAATGCTTGGAAGAAAATAATGAGGAATGTCTAGGTGAAGAGGTTTTATAGAAATGGTTTTTTTGTGACGAGTATATTTTTTGACTAGGGGGTCGGTGGTGTTGATGATGGCGACTTTGGCGGAATTAACTAGTTTGGCTTTTTCCTCGGCTATTTGGTCGAGAGAGGAAAAAGACTGAAGATGAACGGGGTTGACATTTAAAAAGACAGCGACATCTGGTTTTATAATTGATAGAAGATAGGACATATTTTTTGGAGATTGGGAGCTGTCGATACCCATTTCAACTAAATAAATGTCATATACTTTCCAATTAATGAGGAGTTTAATGGGAGCTAAAATGGCGATTTTTAACCAAGAGAAAAAACTGAAATCAGGGTTTCTTAAGTCCAAGATACTGAGAGGGATGCCAGATTCTGAATTGCCGCCGTAGTTGGTTTTTACCCTAAGTTCTGGTTTTAATGTTGCTTCCGTCGCAAGAAGGGTGGAGGTTTTACCAGCAGAGCCAGTGATGCCGACGATAACTAATTTTGGGTTGAGTAGCTTGATTTTTTTGATTTGGAGACGGGCAAAAAAACGGAGATAGTAGAGAAAGTAAAGGCTGATGGTTTTTTTCATATAATGTTTCGTCTAATAGATGAGTGTAACCCAGTTATGACGGTATAGGGAATAGTATTTTGAATACTGGCTAGTTTATAAACAGAGCAGGGGTCATCAATTTTGGGGGAGATAACAAGAACTTTGTCGCCAATGTGGGAATCGATGGTTCGAGGTATTTTGATGGTGGTCATATTCATGGCAATGTTGCCAACAATAGGGCATTTGATATTTTGAAGAAGGAGGGAGGCGTGGTTACTGAGATCACGAGGTATGCCTTCGAAGTAGCCGGCGGTTAAAATGGCAATAGTTTCGTCTTGTTTGGCCAGATAGGTTCCGTCATATCCGATTTGATCGCCACTGTGAATCTGTTTGATGATGGCCAGACGAGAGGTGAAAGTGAGGGCGGGCTTGAGAGCTAGTCTTTGTTTTCGGCCGTCGATGGTGTGAGGTCCAAAGGGGGAGTAACCGTAAAAACCAAGACCAAGACGAATTAGATTAAAGTATGAATCATGAATAATGGTGGCGCCGGAGGTGGCAGAAATATGTTTGTATTTGAAGGTAAAACCAGCTTTTTCGAACTGAGAGACCATTTTTTTAAAAAGTTTGATTTGTTTGTTGGTAAAGGTTATTTTTTTGGGATCATCGGCCTGGGAGAGATGAGAATAAATACCTTCGACCTGAAGATTGGTGCATGTTTTTAGAACTGAAATAAAGTGAGTAAGATCGTGTGGCTGGATACCAAGTCGACACATGCCAGTGTCGAGTTTGATATGAATTTTAGCTTTTGGTTGATGTTGATTTAGAGCTTTAAGGGAGGAGATGTCGTAGACAGAGAAGGTAAAGGGAAGTTTTTTCCAAACAGAATAGTTCTGAGGATCGGTGTAACCCATGATCATAATTGGGGTCTTTGATTTTTGTTTTTGAAGTTCGTAGGCTTCGAATAGGGAATCGACCATGATATATGGAGTTTTGAAATTAGCATCAACAATTTTGGCAACTTGGACTAGACCATGACCATAGGCGTTGGATTTGAGAACGGGGCAAATTTGACAATTGGGGTTAAGTTTTTGAAAATAATCATAGTTGCTGACTAGGGCAGAAGAGTTGATAGTGATTTCATTTAAGGTCTGATATTTAGCCATAAGTGAATATATCATATTTAGTTATAAAAGTAAAGTTTATACTTAATATTGATGTTGACAACACAAAGTATCTATTGTAACATCCGTTATGACAAAAATAAAAGTAGCGGTGTTGATGGGAGGGAAAAGTGATGAAAGGGAGGTTTCTTTAGTATCAGGAAAGAGTGTAATGGCAGGATTTGATAAGAAAAAGTATGAAGTAATTCCGGTGGAAATTTCAGCAAATGGAAAAAGGTGGGAGATAATGGATCAAAGATCGATTGAGAACTTTTTACCAACAATTAGTAGGGAAGCGAGGAAAGATTCGTTGGCTTTGGTTGAAAATTCTGACAAATCTTTGAATTTGCCTCAAACAGGGGTGCAGGCAGATGTGGTGTTTATTGCTTTACATGGAAAAAATGGTGAAGATGGTGTCATTCAAGGTTTATTAGATTATGTCGGAATTCCATATACTGGGTGTGGAGTTTTGGCTTCGGCAATTGGGATGGATAAAATTATGTTTAAACGGTTAATTGATGGTCTGGGAATTAAGACGGCTAAATGGTGGGTATATGAAAAAGGGAAGGAGTACCCTGTGCCTTGCGTGGTTAAACCTAGTAACAATGGTTCAAGTGTGGGAGTGAGTATAGTCAAAAGAAAAAAGGATTTTGCCAGGGCGATAGAAATGGCAAAAAAATATGATGATAGGATCATAGTGGAAGAGTATATAAAGGGAATAGAGGTATCGTGTGGGGTATTGGGGGATGAGGCATTGCCAGTAATTGAAATAGTGTCAAAAAATGAATTTTTTGATTACGAGGCCAAATATATTAATGATATGTGCGAAGAAATTTGCCCTGCAAGAATTAGTGAAAAACTAACAAAAAAAATTCAGAATTTGAGCTTAAAGATATTTAGGATGATCGGAGGAAGTGGTTTTGGAAGAGTGGATATGATTATTAGAGATGGGGTGCCTTATGTTTTGGAGATAAACACGATTCCTGGCTTGACACCAAACTCGTTGTTACCAAAGGAGGCAAATGCGGCGGGGTATAGTTTCGCAAAGATGCTGGATAAGATGGTGGAGTTGGCATTAAAAAAGCCCCTGAGATAGGGGCTTTTTATATTGCTTAAATAAAATTATTTTTCAATAAGGACTTTGACTCCGGGACCCATGGTGGCACAGAGGGTTAGTTTTTTGATTTTGGGAGCTTTAATGACCTTGATAAGTTCATTAAGGTTGGCTTCCAATTCTTTCTCGGCCTGAGAAACTTTGCCAATAACCATGTGAATGACAGGAGCTTTTTTCTCGGTTTTGACAACTGTTTTAGCGACAGAGAGTTTTTTGGCGGCTTCTTCAGGTTTGTCGGTTAAGGTGCCAGATTTGGGATTTGGCATTAAACCTTTAGGGCCTAGAAGACGAGCAAAGGGAAGGAGCTTGGGCATGGTGACTGGGGTGGCAATTAAAACATCGAAGTTTACTTTTCCTTCCTTAATTTCGGCTAATATTGCGTCGTTTAGCACAACAATTTTCTTAGTGCTAGTCTCGAGGTGGGGGAAGGTGATTTCACCAACATTGCCGAGGTCAAAAATGGTGACATGAGCCTCAACTTTACCATCAAATTTGGAAAGAGAAGTGTCCTTGACAAGCTTGATAGCGTCTTTAATTGAATAAAGTTTTAAAGTATCGACTTTCTTTTTGGCAGTTTGATATTTTTTACTGCGAACGTGGGCGGCTTTGGCCACCTTGACAGTTTCCTCGGAGGAAACAGTTTCAGTTTCAGAATCGGTAACGGGGGAAGAATCCTTGACAGAAGTGTCGGAAACTATTTCAGTTTCTTTGCTTTCGGTTTCGGCCTGGCGAGATTCAGTTTTTTCGACTGCTTTCTCTTCCTTCGCAAGTTTCTTTTTTTTGAGTTCTTGAGAGGTTTTGCTCATTTTTGATTTTAAAAATTATTAAGAGGACGGAGATATTATCTAATAAATTAGGATAAAAAGCTAGGGTTGAGTCTGTTGTTCAACTTTTCTAAAAACTGGACAATCATTACAGGAGGATAAAGGATTGTGGGGATGAAATTGATAAGCTTCCCAACCACTTTCAGTTGATCTGGACGAAATTGAGTGGCCATTAAGTTGATTACAGGAATTGTCCTCTCCATGTATTGTTGTTTCTTTTAAGTTGCAGGTGGCACTGATACCGGCACAGAAATAAGCAATTTCTAGATAAGGAAATTGTTGACTTAGTTCAGGGGATAGATTTTTTGACATAAAATAGATAAATATTAACTATTGGGGGTGGTTGATTATATCATTCGATACAAAAAAATCCCCCAGATGGGGGATTAATTATTTTAATAATATTATTATTCAGCTATTTCTAAACCCATGGAACGGGCGGTGCCGATGACCATGCGCTTGGCAGCTTCCAAGTCTTTGGTGTTTAGATCGACCATTTTGTCGTTAGCAATTTGCTCAATTTGAGCTTGAGTAATCTTGCCAATTTTTTCACGACCAGTGGTACTACTACCTTTGGAAATTCCGGTAAGCTTTTTGATCATGTCGGAAACAGGAGGTTTCTTGATAATGAAATCAAAAGAACGATCTTCGTAGATGGTGATGACAGAGGGGATTAAGGAACCTTTCATATCCTTGGTTTTTTCGTTGAATTCATTACAGAAATCCATGATCTTGATACCCTGAGGTCCAAGAGCGGTACCGACTGGAGGAGCTGGATTGGCCGAGCCGGCTTGAATAGCTAGCTTGATAACGACTTTGATTTTTTTAGGCATATTTTTATTTTTTATATATTTGATAGAAGCCCTTCGACAAAAAGTGAAGGATCAAATATTATAGTTCTTTACTAACTTGTAAAAAGTCGAGTTCAACTGGAGTTTCGCGCTCGAAAAAAGAAACGAGAACGCGGAGTTTACCTTTTTCCTTATCGACGCTATCAATGGTGCCGATAAAATCAGCAAATGGGCCATTGGTAATTTTGACAACATCGCCGAGAGAAAAGGGAGTTTGATATTTTGGTTTATCTTCTTTGGTGGTTTTAACAATATTATTGATTTCTTGTTGAGAAATTGGGGTAGGTTTGTTGCCGATACCAATAAAACCTGTGACACCTTGAGTGGTGCGAACGGTGACCCAAGAGTCATCGGTGACAATCATTTGAATCAAAACATAGCCAGGAAAGGTTTTTTCCTGAGTTTTAACTTTGTTACCGCGACGAATAACCATTTTTGACTGAATAGGAACAATGGCTTTAAAGATGTAATCTTCCAAACCCATAGTTTTGATTCTGATTTTGAGAGCGTCAATGACTTTGTATTCGTGGCCAGAGTAGGTATTGATGACATACCAAGCAGCATCGATACCAGGTTCTTTTGGGGAAAGGTCAAATTGAAATTCTTTTTGTTTAGTTTTGGTGGAGTTGTTTGGCATATTATTTTGTTTCTTCAATTGTTGGTTCCAAGCTGATGCTGGGAAGAGTAGTAATTGATGGTATTTGGTTTTGGTCTATGGTTTCTTGGGTGTTTTCTACCTGAGTAAGTTGTCCTAGAAAGCCAATAGATTGAGTAAAAATATAATCAAATCCCCCTAAAATAAGGGAGACTACAATAGATATGGATATTACCACAATTGTTGATTGAATTATAGACTCACGTTTGGGCCAAGAGATTTGTTTGAATTCTGACCTGACTTCCTTGAAAAAATTAATGATTTTCTGCATCAAGGTATTATAACAGTAAGTTTGGACTATTCCGAGTTTGTTCTTGACTCGACGCTTTGAACAAACGCTGACATACATGAGCCTCTGGCTTGATTCAATAGAGCAAGTCTTCCTTGGTAAAAAGTTTGATTATTTTGAGCGGCGATTTTTTGTTCTTGGATAGCTTTTGATGTAATTTCGGCTGCCTTTTCGGCGGCACGAGGAATAGTTTTGCGAATCATTTGATCGTAGGTATTACTGGCTGGTTCATTTTCCCAGTTTGGATTAAATTGATCTGATTTGCAGTTTGTAAGAAGATTTTTTTCTAGTTCTTCTTGAGTTTTGGAAATATGATTAAAAGTGCGATTTCTAGCGTCTATTTCATCTTGAGTAGTTTCATAAATATCTTGATCAATAACTTCTATTATTTTTCCGGGACCAGATTCGGTAATCTGAGCCATTATTCTTCCGTGTTCTAACATTGCCGTTGCAAGTTTCTCTCTGTCATCATTTTGTTGAGAATGGTTCATTTCCCATAGATTGTCTAAAAGCTTTTGGGAAAGTTTTTTGGGTGTGAGGACTTCTGGACGATTGTGTTCCGCGCTTGGTGTTGACATGAAAAAATTATAACAGAGAAAGGGTGTCATGGAGACGTTGGGGGGAAATTTCGAAAATTAAAGTATCGCGGAATGTAAATATCAGTGATTCTTGTTGTATAAATATAGATATATGGCAGAGAAAGCGGTTAATGGTGGGCTGGAAGCAGCAAAACAGATAACTGGGGTACAGGGAAGTTTGGTGAGGGCGAGAGAATATATGTATGAAAGTGGGGGAAAATTGAGAGTTGATCACGGAATTGACATTTGGAATAAGATAGAAGAGATGGATAGAGAAATAGAAATGGGAGATAGGGGTTTAGTTGTCGATATTATCCATTTAATGGATATGTCGAAAGAGGGAAGTGATGAGAGGACATTTTTTAGTGGATTGGCAAGTCGAGAAATGGAGATATTGACAAGAGGGGAGATAAGGTGGAACAAATGGATGGTGGCAGATTTGTTAAATATAGAGGATTTGGGTACAGAAAAAGATAAAGAAATAATCAGAGCTATTTTTAAAGAGAAAAAGGTTGAAATTGGGGAGGTTTTGGGTGAGTGCTATGAAGAGACAAATGAGATTGATGGTTTTGTGGAAATTGCTTTTAGCGAAGAGATGGACTGGAAGAGTCAGGAGACGATACGGGGGAGAGCAAAAATGCTGGTTAGTGGCTTGGGTTTGAGTGAAAAAATGACTGATGATTTTGTTTCTTCGTGGCTAACTTTAAGGCTGGAGAAGATTGAAGAGGGTGGTAAAAAACAAAAATTAAAAGATACCTTATCTAGTAATTTAAGCTGCTTACAGGAGCTCAGGGAAAAAATAGGAGAAGATGGAATAAGTAAGCTATATAGGGAGTACGGAATTACAAATTTCGGAAGGTATCCAAGCGAAGTGATGATCAAGCAGGTGGAAAATGATGGGAAAAGTAGGCCTTATGGGATTTGGCTTGGAGCTTGGGCCGATTGGAATGGTGGTTTTTTGAGTCAAGGTGAAAAAAGTTTAGTGAAAAATATCGAGAGAGATGCTAACGGTTTAGGTTTTGATTTAATAATTGTTGAAGCCAGAGATAAGATGTCGACAGTAAAGAGAGTGGTAACTTTAGACAGAAAGTTTGGAAAAGATAACAAAATTGCTTTTGTAATTATAAGTGGGCATGGTAGTGCTAATAGAATATTTTTGGGGGAAGAGCCTGAAGATATTTTAAGTTTGCCTGATTTGATAAAAAAGTCATCCTCGAAAATGAGAAAATATTATAAAGAAAAAGTACCCTTTCTATTTAATTCATGTAGTACTGGTCAGGGGATTGGCCCAGGGTATAGTATTTTTGGAAATAGTTATTCTATGGCTCCAGGCAGTAATATTGGTTCAATAAATTGGGTAAATTTAAAAATGGATACTGCGGGTGATTTATTTTTTGATGGTGAATATGGTTTTTCTTCTGAAGATGAATCGTTATCGGTAGTTTATAAGGACGGGAAAGAATTTGGAGATGGATTGAAAGAAGAAAATAAAAAACTGTACGAGAAGGAGTATCAAAAAATGCTAAAGAGCAAGAAGGTTATGGAAGGTATTTGGTTAGAAAGAAGTATTGAATATGATTCCTTAATGCTAGAAATTTTAAAAAAAGAAAAATTGGATCCATTAAAAAATTTATTAAGAAAAGACTTTGGAGGGGAGAGTAGGGTGGAACTTGAATCTGGAATAGGCGGAATGAATGATGATAGTTTGGAGGATTATCATAGTGGCTTGTCGATGAACTTGGGAGAAAAAGATCATCAAATGGATTGGGGAATTGGATTTCATGAGAGTATTGGTAGGCTATGTCGATGGGTTTATGCCCTGGGTGAAGAAAATAGGAAAAGATCTTGGCCGGAAATAAGAGTGGTGGGAAAAAATGAAGATGGAAGCAAAAAAATAATTAAGAAATATAAGATTGATATGAGTAATTTTTGGCCGGAGAATATACTTTAAACTTTGTCGTTGGTGATTAGATCGTTTGTTTCATAATTACCGTAAAGTGAAAATTTGAGTACTTATGTACTATTTGCAAAGTATTGACAGACGCTAAGGGTAGTAGATAAGATGTAGATCAGACGCTATGAATAGTGTTAATAAAAAATAGCGCAAAAATACATGCTTTGTCCATATTGCGGTTTTGATGAATCAAATGTTTTAGAGTCTAGAGATGCCTTGGAAGGTAAGGCAACTCGAAGAAGACGGGAGTGCGTGAGGTGTGCCAAGAGATTTACAACTTATGAAAGAGTGGAGAATATTGAGTTAAAAGTTGTTAAAAAGGATGGTCGGGTCGAAGATTATCGTCGGGAAAAGTTGGAAAAGTGTTTTGAAAAGGCTTGTTGGAAAATGGAGGCAGATGAAAGATCAAAATTGATTGATGAAATCGAGATGAAGTTGTTGAACTGGGAAAGCGTAGAAATTCCGTCAAAGGAAATAGGAAAAATGGTAATGAATAAATTAAAAGATATTGATGAAGTAGCTTATATCCGCTTTGCAACAGTGTATATGGACATAAGGGATATGGGTGATTTTCAAAAATTAATTAAAGGTTACAAAAAACAAAAATAATGGACGAAATTAGTCAAAGGTTGCTTAATATTAAGGGCGGTTTAATGGAGCCGGAGTTGTCCGATAATGCAAAGTACATTGCGAAGAGTCGATACGCGATAAAGGACGAGAATGGTGAGGTAAAGGAAGAAGTAAAAGATATTTTGTATCGAGTGGCGGAAAGTATTGCAAAGGGTGATGATAAGTTTGAGAAGGGAAGTGAGACACTGGAGGCGCGAACGCAAGTTTTTTATGAAATGATGGCGCAACAGAAATTTTTTCCCAATACTCCATGTTTGGTAAATGCAGGAAGAGCAAAACAACAAATGTCGGCCTGTTTTGTGTTGCCAATTGAAGATTCAATGGATTCAATATTGGAAACGATGTCGAATATGGCAAAAATTCATAAAAGTGGTGGTGGAACTGGTTTTTCTTTTTCGAGATTGAGGCCTTATGGGGATTATATAAAGACAAGTGGAGGAACAACAGTGGGCCCAGTATCATTTTTACAGGCTTACAACGATGTGACTTCGCAGGTGAAGCAGGGAGGGGTGCGGCGAGGAGCGAATATGGGAATGCTGTCAATTGAGCATCCGGATGTGTTGCGGTTTGCGGTGGCGAAACTTGACGAATATTCTTTAACCAATTTCAACATTTCTTTGGCGGTAACGAATAAGTTTATGGATCAGATTGAAATTGATAGGGCTTTTGTAAAAGATGACTCAATTCCAGAAGAGGTGGTAGAAAAAATAAAATTGGCCGAGGCGAACAGGGATGTTGATGTTAGGCTTCGAGAAATAGAATTGGAAATTAAAAAACTTTACGATTGGGCGAAGGCGAACGAGGAGGGTGAGGGCTACGAATTAATTAATCCAAGAACTGGACAGGTGACAGAAAAACTCAACGCCTATAAAGTTTTTAATTTAGTGACGCGTTTGGCGTGGCAGTACGGAGATCCTGGATTGGTATTCATTGATAGGATGAACGAGGCTAGCTCAAACCCGGTGCCCAAGCTCGGAAGGATTGAAGCAACTAATCCTTGCGGGGAACAACCATTGTTACCTTATGATGCGTGTAATTTGGGGAGTATTAATTTGGCAAAATTTGTTAGAGGAAATGATTTGGATTGGGAGGAACTGGGAAGAGTAACGAAAGAGGCGATTCATTTTTTGGATAATATTGTGGAATTAAATGAGTTTCCAATTGAAAAGATTCGAGAGATGGTGAGTAAGACAAGAAGAGTTGGTTTGGGGGTGATGGGTTTTGCGGACATGCTTTTTAGACTTGGTGTGAGTTATGATTCGGAAGAGGGAGTTGAATGGGCGGAAAAAGTGATGAAATTTGTATCGGAAAAGGCAAAGGAAGCAACGGTGGAATTGGCAAAGGTGAGGGGGGTTTTTCCTGAATGGGAAAATAGTGTTTTTGCGGGAAGTGATTACAGACCAAGAAATATGGCGCTAACGACAATTGCACCAACGGGAACAATCTCGATGATTGCGGATGCTTCTTCGGGAATTGAACCGCTATTTTCTTTGGGATATCAAAAAAATACGGTTGAGGGAAAGACTTTGTACATAATGAATCCAATTTTTGTAGAGGAGCTTAAAAAACGAAATTTGTATACCGAGGAATTGATGGACAAGGTAGTAAAAAATGGGGGGAAATTAGAAGGAATTGAAAAAATTCCTGAAGATTTAAAGAAAATTTTTAGAACAGCCCTGGAAATTGATCCTGAATGGCATATAAAAATTCAAGCGGCTTTTCAAAAATATATTGATAATGCAGTGAGTAAAACAATAAACTTTCCCCGGGACGCAAAGGTCGAAGATGTGAGAAATGCTTATAAACTGGCTTATTCTTTGGGAACTAAGGGGATAACAATTTATAGAAGTGGAAGCAGAGAAAAAGAAGTAATTCAATCTGTTAAAGAAGATGAGAGTAAAGAAGAAGTAGTGGTGGAGAAAAGGGCTAAAAAGAAAACTCCAGAAGCGGCGAGAGGAATAAGGTTGCGAAAGGCTTGTGATGTGGGACGAGTTTATACTTCGGTATTTTTTGAGGAAGGAGATGGGCCGGTCGAGGTATTTGTGACCTTGGGTAAAAGTGGTGGCTATTTAGCTGGTTCGGCAGAGGTAACAGGAAGATTGGCATCGTTGGCTTTAAAATATGGGGCAAATTTGGATGAGATTGCCGAAGAAATGGTGGGGATTTCTTGTGGCCAAAGAGTGGGTTTTGGAGAAGGAACAGTGTTGTCAATGTTTGATGCCGTGGGAAAATCACTATTGGAAATTTCTAAAGGCGAACAGTTGGATCTATTTGAAGAAGAAAAAAAATTGTTGAAGGTTCCGGCGGTAGAAAAGGACGTAAAACAACAAGTTTTAGCTGAGCTTAGGGAGAAGATGGCAAGTTCAGAAAGTAAGTTTTCGAGTTGTCCGGACTGTGGGAGTCCACTTTATGCTGAAGAAGGTTGCTTTAAATGTTCAAATGCTTACTGCGGATACAGCAAATGTAGTTAAAAAATGATTACCACTAAAAAAGGTGATGATGGAAAAAGTGATTATTTTGAAAAAAGAGTAAGTAAGGGCGGAAAAATTTTAGAGGCGATTGGAAGCTTGGATGAGCTTCAGGCGGTAATTCAGTTGGTCAGTTATGAGTTTCGAGTTACGAGTTTGAAAAAAATAACTGATGATTTGTACCTAATAATGGGGGGAAAATTATCTAAAGATAGGATTGAATGGTTGGAAAGAGAAATAGAAAAACTGATAAAAGAGTTGAAAATAGAGAATAAATTTGTGATTTTTGAGAAGGAGAGAGCTTTGAAATTAAACTGGATAAGGACAATAGTGAGAAGAGCGGAACGCAAAGTCGTTGCTTTGCGAAATAACAAATTACGAATTTCGAATTACGAATTAATATTGGTTTATTTAAACAGATTGTCTGATTTTATTTATTTACTAGCTTTAAAAGAAGAAAAAGGATAAATTTTATTTGAAGTAGGGTGTAATTCCCTCGCAGTGCCGCTACGGTAAAAGCCCGAGCCTTAAAACCCCTTATGGGGCGCTTACGAGCAATAAGTATATGAATATTGAAGTAATAGACAGAGGAAGAGTAAGTCCTCAAACGATAATGGCAATGGGGGTGTTTGGGGTGGGTGGCTTGGTGAGGAGCAAAGATCGGAAGTTGTTGATGGCACCAAAAAAGGATGAGGAGGTTGGGAGATTTAATTTTGATCCGATTAGGGAGGTGGCGTATTTAAAGCAATTTGAAGAGGTAGTTAGAAGACAGCAATTGGAAATAGAGATGGCGACTTCTTTGACGGAATTATTTCTGTGTGAATTTAGCCATGATTATTTATGGAACGGAATTGAGATAGTTGATAAAAATACTGGAATTTCAGCTTTGAGTTTGTCAGAAAATTGTGAGTATGAAAGACGGAAAACAGAAGGGATTGAGAGAGAATTAAGTGAAGGTAAGGATTTGGTGGTGAGAGTTAGCCCAAAAAACAAGGAATTGGATTATCCGGATGATATGGTTGATTTTTGGGTAAAAGGTGACGGAGAAAAACTGACTTGGATGAGATTTAAGGTGGATATGGATCCAGAGAGTCTAAAAGAGTTTGATGAAATGAATAAAGAGGGTTATAGAATGGCTGATTTGGTGGAAATGTTAACTTTGGCTGAAGAAAATAAGGGGACTTCAATGAGGTTAATTGAAAAGGTGACGAGGAGTTTGAGAACAGAATTTGAAAGAGTCTTTGGGGAAAAAATATATACTGATGGAGAAATGATGACAAGGATGTATGTGGCAATTCGATTAGAAGTGGAAAGACGGAGTGAAGAAGCTGGGTTTGAAACAAAAAAGGATATTGTTTTAGTTAGGGATGTGGTTAGAAAATACCTGTACGGAAGATTAACAGTAAAAAAAATGGTGGGAGGTGGTTGTACTAGTAGCAGTCAAAGCGGGGAATTTGCCAGTGTGGGGATAATTATTGTTAAAACATCTGATGGAGTTAGTTTTAGGAAGGGAAGTACGGAAGGGTTAAATTATTGCAGGAAGTGTGGGTGTTGGTATTCAGGAGAAAAGTGTCCTATTTGTGATTGATATATTTTGATATATATAATGATGTCTATTGATATATTAATTTAACTAAAAATTAGTTGATAGTGGTGAAATTTTGGTATAGAATTTTTGTATGAAAAAAATAATTGGAACAGTAATAATGGTTTTGGTGTTAGTGTGGGTGCTTCCCTGGAGTAGGATTAGTTGGGGGAAGATAACTTTGCAGCCATCAGAGGTGGTAACGGTGACTGGAGAAGCAAATACGGTAGAAAAAAATCAGCTGGCTTCTTTTACGGCAGGAGTGGAGGCAGTGAATGACAATAAAGATATGGCTGTTGATGAAGTAAATAAAAAGGTTAATGATTTGATTGCGGCAGTAAAGGGTTTTGGGATAGGTGATGAAGATGTTCAAACACAAAGTATATCGATTTACCAAAGTGAAGAAAGTTATTTTGAAGGTGGGGTGAGAAAAACGAGAAAGGGTCAATGGAGAGTAAACAATTCAATCGAGATTACTCTTCGAAATATTGACAGGGCGTCTGAATTAACAGATTTGTTGTCTAGTAGTGGTGCAACAAATATTTACGGTCCAAATTTTAGAATGGATGAAAAGAATGATGCGGAAAAAGGACTATATGAAGTGGCAATGAGGGATGCAAGAGAAAAGGCTGAAAGCATTGCTCGTGCTTCGGGAAGAAAATTGGGTAAGGTCTTGAGCGTAAATGATGGTGGGACGGCGAACACTTATCCTGTTTATGCAAGAATGGATTTGGTTGGGGCTGGTGGAGGAGCACCATTAGAGCCGGGGAGTAGCACTGTCTATAAAAGCATGACGGTGAGTTTTGAATTAAAGTAGATGAATTTAGTATGGCATGTTGTTGCGGGGACGGTAATGGGAGTGGTCGTAAAAGATCAGTGGCCGGCTATAATATCGGGGATGGTTGGCATTGATTTGGTTGATCATGGGGTGTGGGGAATTATGAAAGTCAGGCCATTGACGATGAAGAATTGTTGGCATACGGGAATTTCTCTATATAGGCAATCAGAAGGGAAATGCTATGTTTTTCACAGTATTGAAGTTTATTTTTTAATGCTTTTGCTCGTTTTTCGGTTTGATTGGGGAAAATGGTTTTTGTTGGCATATAGTATCCATTTGTTGATGGACATAATTTGGTATTTCTTAAAAAGAAGAGATTTGAAATGGGTAAAATGGTGGTCTTTATGGTGGTGGGTGGTTGGAAAAAATAAATTTGATGGGTTGTGATTCAGTTTACAAAATGGGCGGATAGCTTCAGAATGAGGTATGAATAAACTACATTTAATTGCTGGTAGTGCGAGCCAGGACTTGGCTAAAAAAGTTTCTGATTTATTAAAAATTCCTTTGACTGGAATTGAAGATAAACGTTTTGTTAACGGGGAAATATATATTAGGGTGAAGAGTAAGGTTAGAGGTGATGATGTTTATGTAATTCAAAGTTTGGCGGGACAAGTAAATGATAATTTAATGGAGTTGTTAATATTGATAGATGCTTTGAAGAGGTCATCAGCGGGTCGAATTAATTTAATTTGTCCAATGCTTTGTTATTCACGTCAAGACAGAAAAGCAGAGTCGAGAGAACCAATTACGGCAAAGTTAGTTGCTGACTTATTGTCAGTGGCTGGGGCGGATCGATTGGTAACGGTGGATTTGCATGCTGATCAAATTCAGGGTTTTTATGATATTCCGGTAGATCATTTTGTAGGCTATCCATTCTTTGCAAAATACATAAAGAAGCATTATTCAAAAAAAGATTTGGTGATTGTATCGCCGGATATTGGTGGGGTGAAAAGAGCCAATAAGTTGGCGGATCTCTTAGGACTAAAAATTGCGATTATTGATAAGATAAGGCGAGAACATAATAAATCTGAGGTGATGCATTTGGTGGGGGAGGTTAAAGGTAAGATTGCGGTGATTATTGATGACATAATCGATACTGGTGGGTCAATTGCCAATGCAGCAGAGGCAGTAAGGGCAAATGGAGCCAGAGAGGTAATAATATGTGGTACACATGCCTTGTTGTCAGGTGAAGCGGTAAAGAATTTGGAAGAATGTTGCGCTTCAAAGATATTGCTAACAGATACTGTACCAATACTTGATGAAAAGAAGATTGGAAAAATAGAGGTTATTTCGGTAGCACCATTGTTGGCAAAGGTAATAAAGAGGATTCATTTGAATAGATCTTTGGGAGAGCTGTTTAAGTGGGAAGATAAAAAAAGAGTATTGTAGATTTTAGCTATTGTTCTTTAGCCATTTTTCTCGCTTTACAAAGAGAAAACCGAGAATTAGGATAGCACCAACAACAGTCATAATGGATTCAATTTTGTCTAGGCCGTGAGCCAGGCCGGTAAAGGCTTCACCCATCTGGAAACCGATAAACCCAAGAAGAGTGGCGCGAATAAGAAGGGCAAGAAAAATGGTGGGGTAAAATTTCAGGGGAGAAAATTTGAAACCTCCACAAAAAGCGGAAATTAGAGAAACTGGGACGACAGGGATGGAACAAGAAATTAAAACAAATAGTTCATCTCGAATTGATTTTTTAAAATCAGAGCGGATTTTCTCGATTAATTTCCAGGAAACACCAATATATTTTCCAAAAAGATCGATGAGTGGACGACCACCAAAATAAGCGACCAGGAAGACTAGTGAGGTGCCGACGGTGGCGCCAATTGAATATGGAAGAGAGACTTTGGTAAATATTTCCCAAAGAGTGTTGAGAGAAAATTGGTCGTGAGTAATTAAGAGAGCGCCGCCAGCCATAGTAATGATTGGGGAGGGGATGGGGACAATGATTTGCTCGATAAAGCCACCACCCAACATGGCTAATAGTCCATTAACTTGGATTAGGGCAAGAATTTTTTCAAGGATTTGAGTCATGGGTCTATTATTGATTATTGATGTTTATTTAGCAACCTTTTGTTGATTTTTTTTACATAAACCGCAGATCAAAAATTTGATATAGAAGAGCTGGTTGATGGAGTTGAAAAAGTAGATTATAAAGGTTGTTGATGAAGGTCAAATTACTTTCTTATACTAAGGATCCAGAACAGGTAGTGGCGGCGGCGATTCGGCAATGCTACTCTGCGGTGGGACCAAAAGAGTTAAAGAAAAAAATTGATAAAACAACCAGAGAAAGATTAATAAAACAGGTGTTGGCCTCAGGCCATACTTCAACACTGGAACATGCAAGTTTTACCTTCGGAATTGAAGGAATATCGAGAATTTCTGAGATTCAATTAGTTCGTCATCGGGTGGGTTGTTCGTATTCGATTCAATCGGGAAGATACGTGAAGAGGGGTGAAGCGAAATTTGTAATTCCAGAGGCAATAAAAAATAATAAAGAAATCTACATTAAATATAAGAAAATTTTGCGAGATGTTCAGAGTTTATACAATGAAATGACAGAGAAAGAAATAAAGGCAGAGGATGCTAGGTACCTGCAACCGCAATCGTTGCAAACAAAAATTGTAGTGACAATGAATGCTAGAGCGTTGTTACATTTTTTGGAATTACGATGTTGTCGACGAGCTCAGTGGGAGATTCAACAGTTGGCTAATTTGATGTTGAGTGAGGTGCGAAAGGTGGCACCGATTATTTTTGAAAAGGCAGGAGCGAGTTGCATGACAACGGGAATTTGTTGGGAGGGAGAAAAAATGTCTTGTGGGCTTTATAAAAAGATTAAGGGTGGAGAAGTAAGGAGTAGGGTATGAAAGAGAGAGGAAAGTTTATCGTGATTGAGGGAATTGATGGAAGTGGAAAAGGAACTCAAACTGATTTATTGGTGAGTAGATTAAGACGAGCAAGCTTTGAGGTAGTGACTGACGATTATCCTCATTATGAGACGAGTTTTTGGGGTAGACATGTTGGGAGGATGTTAAGTAAGGAGTTTGGGAACCCAATGGAGATTAGTCCATATTTGACAGCCTTGCCTTATATGCTTGATGAGGCGAATGGAAGTCGAGAAATAATAAATCCTGCTTTAGAGGCAGGAAAATTGGTAATTTCAAATCGATATTTTACCTCCAATGTTCACCAGATTGCGAAAATGAACCAGGGAAGGGAAAGAGAGGCTTATGCGGAGTGGTTATGGAAAACTGGTTACGATGAAATGAAAATTGTTAAGCCGGATTTGGTAATGGTTTTGTTAGTTGATCCACCAATTTGTAGAACAAATGTGGAGAAAAAAGCTAAGAGAAAATATACTAAGGGTCAGATAATGGATGCGGCTGAGGAAGATTTTAATCACCAAATGTTATCGGCTGAAGAATATAAGAAAATGGTAAATAATAATCCCGATTGGTGGGTTTTGATAGACTGTTGCAGGGATGGAAATTTGATGTCACCAGAAAAAGTTAATGAATTGGTTTGGCAAGAAATTAAAAGAAGAAAGATAATATGAGTGAAGAAACAGGGCAAAATAAACTGCCTCCAAGAATACATTGTTTTGTAGGGCCAAGGGTAGGTCTTGATGATATTTGTGGAAGATCAGATGAGTGTAAAGAGATTAAGTGCTTATGGCATAAAAAGAGGGGGAAGATATCACCAATGCTAGGTTCAGATAAAAATAGAACTGAAGCGATGCCAAAAATAAGATAAAATAAGCAATGGATAAAATATTTGATTTGATAAAAAAAGAGGAAAAATATCAAAATGAGACTATTAGATTGATTCCCAGTGAAAATTTTGTATCAGAAGAAGTAAAAAAAGCTCTGGGGTCTGACTTGACGAATAAATATGCGGAAGGGTATCCGGGAAAAAGATATTATCAGGGAAACAAAGTTGTGGATGAGATTGAGAATTTGGCAATAGAGAGAGGTAAGAAGCTATTTGGAGTGGAGCATTTAAACGTACAACCCTATTCAGGTAGTCCGGCTAATAGTGCCGTACTGATGGCTTTAGTGGAGCCTGGAGATAAAATTTGTGGGATGAAGCTGTCGGCAGGGGGTCACTTGACGCATGGACATCCAAATATTACTTTTTCTGGGAAATTTTTTAACTCTGTACAATATGATGTAGATAGTGAGGGAAGAATTGATTATGAAAAGCTAAGAGAAGTGGTAGTGGCCGAGAAACCAAAATTAATTTGGGCAGGGACAACAGCTTATCCATGGATACTTGATTGGAAAAAATTTTCTAAAATTGCTGATGAGGTGGGAGCGTGGTTGGTGGCGGATATTTCTCATATTGCCGGACTGATTGTGGGTGGGGCGCATCCGAGTCCAGTGCCTGATGTACATTTGATTTCCTCAACAACACATAAAAGCCTGAGAGGACCAAGGGGAGCAATAATTGGAGTGACAAAAAAAGGATTGGAAAAGGATGTCGATTTGGCTAAGAAAATTGATCGAGCGGTATTTCCTGGGTTGCAGGGTGGGCCACATATGAACAATATTGGAGCAATGGCAGTGGCTTTTGAGGAAGCGAGTGGTGAAGATTTTAAAAATTATGCTCGACAAGTTGTAAATAATGCGAAAATTTTAGCAGAAACATTAAAGAAAGAAGGTTTGAAGGTGTTTGGGACAGAAAATCATCTGATGGTAGTAGATGTTGGACTGGGAATGGGTAAAGAAATTGCAGTTAGGCTTGAAGAAGCAGGAATTATCGTTAATGCCAATACAATTCCTCATGATGAGGCGGGGCCTTTTAAACCATCGGGGATTAGAATTGGAACGCCGGCAATGACAACTAAGGGTTATATGGAGAAGGATTTCGAGGCTTTAGGAGTAAAAATAGCGGAAATAATAAAAGGATAAAACCGAGAAATTCTAATAATTGGGGCCCTCCTTCGCTAGCGCTTCGGACGGGTAAACCAGAAAATTGTTAACGGAATTAATATAAATCCAATAAATTCTAATAATTGTGGCCAAAAGAGGATATAGATTGCTAGTTCTTTAGAGCTTTGGTTCGTTGGTAGTTGCCAAGCATTGGCCCAATTGTTGAGGAGATAATGGGGGAGGAGTTTTATTTGATTGTTATCAGAGTAGAAGGCAAGCCAGGCAGAAGAATAGGATTGGTATAGATTGATATATTGATCTGGATCAGATGATTGAAAATTCGAGATTTTAATTAGTGAATTATTTGGGAAAATTACTTTGTAATTTTGGGGATATTTCTTATTTTGAATAGACGAAGAGGGTTCAAATGGATCTGAACTAATAGAAGAGATGGAGAGGCTTTTTATTTGGGAAATTGAGGGAACTGAGGCGAGGGAAATGGCATTGATGCTTAGAGTGTAGCCAATAAAATCGTCCATGGGAGGTATAAGGTAGTAGTCGGTAGAAAAGTCTTTGTTTTTATTGACTTGGTCCTTTAGGGTGCAGAGGGTGGTATAGGAATTTTTTAGACAGAAACGGAGAGGAAGGCCGGAGAAATATTTTGTCTCAAAGGCTAAGACGTGAGCTTGATTGTGGGCTAGGTTAGAAAAGTTGATTTCAATCCCTTGTACGGAATTTAAGGCACTAATTTGAAGTGATTGGTCAACGGATTTTAGATTTGAATTATAGGGATTAATTGAATTGAGATTTCGATAATCGAGACTGATAGTGGAAAGAGTGGAGCCAAGATCAAAGATATTTTGATTGATGTTTTCGGTTTGAGTTAGAATGTTTCGGAAGAGAAAAATAGTATCTTTCGAAGTATTGGTGGTGAGATAGTCGTTGCCCGAATATTGAGAGTCCCAGTAATTTTTTGAATATTGGGGACCGATGAAATTGTTGATTTGTTGAAGTTTAAGTAAGTTAGTTTCGGAATTAATTTTATAAAGAAGAACTGAGTCGAATTGTTTGGGTGGAAAAAGTTTATTTTGCAATACAAGGGAATCGAGAATTTGCTGAGTTTCATATTTAAAAGTAATTTGATCACGATTCTTGGGAGAAGAGGGAATGACTGCTTGGTCCCAAAGAAGATATTGGACGTTGTATTTGAGAAGTGAGTTAAGAAATTGGGAAGAATTTTTGGAATATAGAGGATAAAAGAATTCCCGATAAGCTTCTTCGTTTTTTATTTCCCAGCGGTCGGAATCGCGATCTAAAACACTTTGGGGAAAGCCAAACCAGAGAAAGCCTGAACCTTGATAATTCCAAGAATAGTATTGCCAGCCATCAGTCTCGTTTAAAGGCAGGGTGAGAATACGTCCAGGCTCTTCCTTTTGTAGGTATTGATAAAGTTTAAAATAAGAAGAAGGGATATTGACGCGAACGATGGGGGAGATAAATTGTCCCTGGAAATATGGGTTGCAGTAGACGAGAAGTGAAAGGATAAGGACAATGGAAAAAGATTTTATAAATCGGGAATTGGAGAAAGTGGTAAAAAGAAGATTGATGGTGTTGGCAAAATAGAGGCAAACAGCAAAGGTAAAGAGGATGGATACTTTGGTGAAAATAAAACGGAAAAGCTCTTGGAATATGGTAATTTTTAGGAGGAGGTCAAAGGGAATTCTAATAATGGGGGTGGAGTTGGCTAAGAGAAAAAAAGGAATAATAAAGAAGGGTGAAAGAGAGATTAGAACTTTGTCTCTTTTGATAAAGGCGGCAATTAAACCGGAAAATGAGAGCAGAAAGAGAAGATTGCCAATTAATTGAACGTCGAGGTTTTCTAAATGCTGATTCCAAACGGTGGTCAGATCCTGAGAGTTTTTTCTTTGAAAATTATATTCATTCCAGTTGAAGTAAAAACCTTTGATTAAAGAGGTATCGGCAAGGGTACCAGTGGCTCGATTGTGAAGTAAATATTCTTGAGAATTGAGGCGGTTACTTTTGTTGGTAAGGGGGTTTTGGGTGGAAGTTAGGGCATAGTAGATGTTAGGTAAGAGCCAAAAGGAGTTGAGGGAAAGGGTCAGTAGTAATAAGGTTAAGGGAATTTTAAGTTTTATTTTATTTTTATGGGTATAGAGAAGTAGAAAAAGAGTATAGACTCCAAAAAAAGCATACCAAAGCTGAGCGGCATAAGCTTGAGGGGTGGCGAGAAGGGTGGAAAGAGAGAAGAGAAATAGAATTTTTTTGGAAGGACGGTGGAGAAATTTTAGAGAAAAAAGAAGAATCCAAGGCAAAAAAGCCCATTGGGTGGGGAACATTTCGAAAGGGACATAAAATTGTTGGAGAGTACCGAGGTTGAAAAGATAGGAAAGAGAAGAGAGAAAAGAGATTAGCGGAGAGAGGTGTGATTTTTTGAATAGGTGCTTAATTAGATAGTAGAAACCCAATGGTCCGATGATAAGACAGAGAAAAATATAGGAATATCGGAGAAAATTTAATGGGAAAATATAGTGAAATAGCCAAAGAAGAGCTACTCGGGGAAGGTCGGCCATAGCCGAGTGGCCTGAAAGATCACCAAGACCCTGGTCAGAACGCCAAACTCCAAAAATAAGTCGCTGAAAGTTTAGGGGAAAATTAAATTCAGGGTGAAGAGTGTCCCAACCGGTTAAAAATGTCCCCGGTGTATAGTTTTTGAAGGCAATAAAAAGGCAGAGAAGAATTAAGATTAAAGGGTAGAATAGAGACGAAGAGAAAATTTTTTTCACGATAATATAGTTTATACTAATTTTAGATGAAGAAGTTTAAGAAAGAGGATTGGGTGTTGTTTATTTGGGTAGTTTTATTGGTTTCAGGAAACATTTTGTGGTTGAGCTTGGATAAAAACCCACCGGCTTGGGATCAGGCGGCGCATTTGAGATCAACAATTTTGGCTAGTCAATGGATGAAGGGTAAATTTTGGGGAAGTTTTGTCGATTTAGTGAGATCCTTTGGTGGTTATCCGCCGCTAATTTACTTGATTGGGGCGGGATGGAGTTTGTTTCTAGGGGTATCGATAGCAAAGATTACTTTTTTGAATACGATGTTTTTGGTGGGGGCAATAGTTGGAGTATATAAGTTGAGTGAAGTATTGAGTAAAAATAAAAAAATTGCTTTATTGTCGGGGATTTTATTTTCCCTGCTACCAGTGATAGGCGACATTTCGCGAAACATGCTTTTGGATTTGCCACTTTTGACGTGGGTGGTATGGGGACTATTTTTTTGGATAAAATCGGAGGGTTTGAAGAACGGTAAGTATAGTATGGGGTTGTTGGGGATGTTGATATTGGCGTCTTTGACAAAACTAAACGGTTTTATATATTTTGGGCCAATAGGAATAATTTTGCTGATAGAAAATTATAAAAATAAGGAATTCTGGATGAAGTTGGTGGTTGGCGGAGCGATATATATGATGCTGGTGGGGTGGTGGTGGATAATCAATTCAACAAACATTTATCAATATTTAACTGGATTGGCGGGGCAGGGTGAGGTGGCAACTGATCCAATGAACTTGAGGCAATGGCAGACGTGGATACATTATTTGAGGTTATTTTTTTTGCACCAGGCCGGGCCGATAGTGGCGATAGTCTTTGGGGTTAATTTGTTTTTTATACCTAAGGATAGGAATAATAAAAAATTGATTTGGTGGACAGTAATGACTTATGTAATTTTTACAATTATTAAGAACAAAGATTTTCGATTTACAATGCCACTGTTGATATCGGTGGCAGTGTGGATGGGGTGGGGATTAATAAAAATAGGAAAAAAGTGGTTAATTGGGGTATTGTTGGTGTGGATAGGGTTTAATTTCATGGAAAATGGTTTTAATTGGCCAATAAAAAAGCCGGTGATTGTGTCGACACCGACTTTTTTAATGGGAGATGTGAATTGGGTTAATTTTTCTGATTATCCGGTGAGAGAGGTGAGAAAAAATGTTTGGCCTAATGAAAAAATATTGACTGACTTACCTGAGGAAAATGTGAAATTGTTAGTGGTAATGAACGTGGCGGAATTGAATGATAATACAATAGGTCTGTATAAATTAATGACAGAAAAAAATAATATAGAGATACATGGGCTGGATAAATGGGGAAAGATGGATTTTGATTACGTGTTGGTACCAGACTTGGAGACTGAAAGTGCGCCATTCTATGACGTGATGTTGCCAGAAAGAAAGGAGGCGATTGAAAATATTTGGAGAAACATTGAAAATTACCAAAAGATGGGTGAATATCTGTTACCGAATGGGGGATCGGTGTATTTGTTGAAGATGTAGCGTATTCGTCCTTGTGGGAACTCATCAGTACGGTGCTTTGGTAACCGTAGTACGCTAATCTCTTTTTTCTTTCTTTCCTTTTTTTTTGGCTCCCGCCACGGTGCAGGGCCCCCCGGAGGGGACCCTGCGTAGAGAGGCTACTCGATGGGCTCGGCGTAGTAGGTTTGAACGGGATCTTTTCCGTCTTCAAACACCACAACGCGGGCAACCGAGCAGCTACCGCCGCAACCATCAATGAGGTCCTTATTGACCAAAAACTGCAGGTCAACACTAACCTCACAACCGGAACCCCATTCCGCGTAAACTTCAAGCGGAACTGTGCTCAAGTTGATGATGGTCGTACCCTCGCCAACTCCGGAATCGTAATACACGACTCCGTTTACCTCTACATCGCCTCGGGCAGATGCGCCTGGAACAAGCCAATTAGTGGCTTTTGCGCTGGTATTCCAGGTGCCGCAGGAGGTGTTCAGCTCGGGGCTGATTGGGGTAGACACGGCGAAGGGGGTGACAGCGGTTGGGGCCGGTGCTTCGGTGGCCGTGGGCTCGGGCTCGGAGGCCAGGGTGGCCGTGGGTTCGGGCTCAATGGTCGGGGCTTCATCGCGTAATGCAATGACACCGCCAATGAGGCCCATCATCAAGCAGCAGGACATAAGACCCGCCGCGATTAATAACCATACCCACCAGGGTGTTCGTTTGTTGTTATCGTTTTCCATCACATCCTCCTTTAGGATGTTGTTTCTTTGCCCTTCGAGGTGGCGTCGCATTTCGCGTTGCCGATAACCTCGTCGGGCGTTGATTTTTTGGGGGTACATTATAGCCTCCTTTTCGGGGCCTCCCCAAACAATTACTTGATGAATTAAAGTCGCCTATGCGACAAGATCCCGTCCTTGGGACCTTTGAAACGTTTTTGAACCCTCTCCTTTTGATAGAGTTCGTTTAATTTCCCGGAGATGGGGAACTAAATGAACCCTACCAAAGGATTACCCTTTGTCTATTGGAAAGATAAGACTGCTTTCGCAAATAAATTTGCTATAGCAAGTCAAAGAAAAAAGAGATTGTTAAAGAACTCTGCTTTAGCTAATCTCAGACGCGGTGTTTGAGGTAACTGCGGCAGTATTTTGGTAACTATAATATAGTCACCAAGGGAGAAACGGAGGGATAAATCTTCAATGGAGAACAGAGTTGACGAGCTTAGAGGAGCCACCAACCCCATGCTCTCCATTGAAGATTTACGAGGAGCCTCGCCTACGCTAAAGCTTCGGCGGAGCAGGCACCTTACCCCGAGAATCTCTCCCTTAGTGACTAAGGGGAAGTTAAACTTCGATTTGTTAAGGAATTAAAAGTTGACTATAACAATCAACAATTAATTGTAAGGAAGTGTATCAATAAAGTGTAATAATGTCAAGTTATAGGACGTGAATTAAGGTGACTATGGATATTTACTGAGAGTAGGTTCGAAAATTATTTTCCAGGAAAGGTGAGAGTAATGTCTGTACCGAGAGCGGTGGCGAGTTTTTGAACAAAGCCAATGGTCGGGTTGCAACGGCCGGATTCAAGTCGGGCGAGGGCGGATTGTTTGGTACCCATACGATCAGCGATATCTTTTTGAGTTAGTTTTTTGTGAATACGAGCTTCGATTATTTTATTGATTAATTCAAATTCAGGGCCAAGCTTATCGTATTCTCTCTTAATTTCTGGATCTTTAAGAGATTCCCTCTTAAAATCTTCAAATGTTTGAAATTTTGATATATCTCTTTTCATAGTATGTTTATAACATAAACGTTATATTAAGGTCAATCGTCTTTTTTCTGCTATTTGGATTTCTTTTGAGGGAGTTTTTTGAGCCTTTTTCTGAAAAGCATGAAGCAGAAAGTATTGGTTTTTTATTAATGTGTAAATTATTCTGATCGGGTTTTTACCTTTGGTACGTAATTCTGAAAGATGTTTAGTTAGTTTTCTGGAATACGGCATGGATATCAATGGTCCATAGTTTGAGAGAACATCAATAAGTCGAACATATTTTGAGTAAGTTGGTTTGTCAAGACTGTAGACATAAGATTGAACTGGTCTGTCACCTCGACTAGTTTGAAAGAAAATAACTTCATAACTCATCAGTTAAATATAACACAAAGATTTGAATAGAAATATTACAAAACTACTTTAGTTTTTTGATAAAGGCTTTGAGGTCGGCGGCGGTGTCGGGATTGGTAAAGGCGGTGGCGATATTGGCCTTTAGCCAGCGGAGCGGATCACCTGTGGTCATCCAATCGGATTCTTTGTCGGTGGCCTCGGTAATGACGATGTCGGTGGTGGCGAGAGTGTTGACAGCATCGGCGAACCAGAGTTCGTTGCTTTTACCGAGGGTTTGGTTTTTTAGAACGGGCCATAGTTTTTTGGAATTGACGACAAAACGACCACCTTGACCAAAGAAAGAAGGAGCTTCTGAAGCAGGCAGTTTTTCGTACATGCCAGAAATTCGATGAGGATATTTTGGATCCTTTAAGTATTTAGCAGAGCCATAGCGAGAAATTTCCTCCGGACCGACATCTTTGACGGAAACAACAACGGCGGGAGAATACTTGCTGTAGGAAGAGATCATGTGACGTAAATAGCGACCTGTATCTTTTTCGACAATAAGATCATCACCAAACATATAGACAAAGGGATCGTTACCTATAAAGGATTTGGCAGCTAAAATGGGGGAGGCATTGCCATAGGGAAGGCGAAGATGTTGGGGGACGAATTTAAGGGTTTTTAGTTTTTTCCGGATGTTTCTAAGGGAATCTAGGGCTTCGGTTTTGTTGACTGTTTTTAGATAGTTATCCCAATCTGCGTCAGGGGCAAAGAATTTTTTAATAGTTTTTTCACCGTGACGGTGGACAATACAAATTTCGGTAATACCAGCGGCAATGGCTTCTTCGACTAGACACATGATATTGGGCTTATCGATGATAGGAACAAGTTCTTTGGCGTAGGCCTTGACGGTGGGTAAAAAACGGGTGCCACGACCGGCGGCAGTGATAACAGCTTTGGTGACTTTTGGTGTTGACATAGTAGCTAATGATAGCAAATTAAAGAAACGATTCAACTCGAAAATTGTGGACCCAAGGGGACTCGAACCCCTGACCTTTCCCATGCCATGGGAACGCGCTAGCCAACTACGCTATGGGCCCAAAAGTGTCATTATTGTATCAGAAAATTGACATAAAAAGCAGGTTTGCCTGCCGAAATTTCAAGATACATTGGAATGTAGGCAGGCCCATGAGGACTCGAACCTCAAATAGCAGTTTTGGAGACTGCGGTGATAACCATTTCACTATGGGCCTAAAAATATTAGGAATTATGGATATTTTATCATTAAGAGGCAGGAGAGGACTAGAGAAGTTTAAGAATTTCTTTCTGGACTGATTCAGTGGTTTTTTTGGAGATAAAGGCAATTTCTTGAGAAAGATGGAAAACGATTTTATCGAGAATTTCTTGATAGTTTTTGGAAAATTTTTCACCAGTGCTTTCTTTGTTGGCTTGAAGATGCTTGAGAACGTAAATTGTTTTTTGGGGATCGTTTAGATAAAGAATTTCTTTGATGCCTTTGAAATCGAAGATGTCGGATTCGGGAAGTGGTTTTTTAAGAAATTTATAAATCTCTTTTATTTCTTTGGGGTTGATGAGATGTCTCATGCCGCTTTTGGCAATATTATCCACAGGAATGGAGAAGGTGGCAGATTTTTGGTCGCTTTCAATAGGTCGATAAATAAAATAGCGACATTTTTTCTTTTTGTAATCAAGTTCAGTCTTTTGTCCGAAGATTTGGTAAATGTTTTCGAAGTCGGTGATGAAATCATTGACGGCAAAATGGTTTTTGGTGTTAGGTGTTGAGGAATTTATATTTTATTATAACAAATTAAAGCTAAAAATGCTTGGAGATGGTATATTAAATGGAGATGAGAGAAAACAGAATTGTTTGTATCACAGGATTAACAGGGGCAGGTAAGAGTGAAGTTTCGGATCGCTTCGTTGAAAAGGGTTTTCAATATGTTCGTTTTGGTCAATTAACAATTGACGAAGTCAAGAGGCGCGGTTTAGAGATATCAGAAAAAAATGAAAGAAGTGTTAGAGAAGATTTGAGAGCGAAACATGGAATGGCCGCTTTCGCTACTTTGAATTTACCAAAATTTGATGAATTAATGTTTTTAGGGCCGGTGATTGCAGATGGTTTGTATTCTTTTGAAGAATACAAAGTTTTAAAAGAACATTATGGTGACAAGATGGTAGTAGTGGCAGTATGGGCTCCGCCGGAAATAAGATACGACAGACTTGAGCAGAGGTTTACTGGAAAGGGTGATAAGCAGGTTAGAAATAGAAAACTAACGAGGAAAGAGGCAAAATCAAGAGACTATGCAGAAATTGAGAAACTTAATAAAGGCGGTACCATAGCGATGGCGGAATATACTATCTTGAATACAAAGGATTTTAAATATTTATTAAATCAAGTAGATGAAACAATTGAAAAAATCTCAGGAAAGTAAGCATGTTCGGCCAAGTTGGGATGAATATTTTTTAAATTTAGCAGATGCCGTGTCTAAACGAGCAACTTGTGACCGGGGAAGGGCGGGAACGGTGATTGTAAAGGATAAAAGAATATTGGTAACTGGTTATGTGGGAAGTCCAGAAGGGATGCCGCATTGTGATGATGCTGGTCATGATTTAAAAAAGTCGACCGATGAAAATGGAAAAGAGAGTTGGCATTGTGTTAGAACAGTGCATTCTGAACAGAATGCTATTTGCCAGGCGGCGAGAATGGGAGTTTCAATTTTTGGAGCGACTGTTTATACCCGAATGACGCCGTGTCGAGTATGTGCGATGTTGTTGATTAATTGTGGAATTAAAAGAGTATATTGCGAAAGAAAATATCATACCGGGGCAGAGTCGGAAGAGATGTTTGCCAAGGCAGGTGTGGAAATTAGCTACAAATTTAACGAAGTCCAGGAATATCAGAAACAGTAATTTTACTGGTAGAAAATTTTTTGAGGCGAGGAAAGACAACTAACCTAACACCGAATTTTTGGCAAATTCGATACTTTTCGTTATAGTTAGAGTCATTTGAAGAAATTACTAGACAATCAGCCTTGGTTTTTTGTAATAGTTTGATATAGTTGGGAGAATCATCAAGAGGGATTACTTGGGAAACGGTTTTTATTTGTTGAAGACAATAGAGCCTTTCTTTTTGGGAAAAGAGTGGTCGGGATGGGCCTTTGTGATCACGAAGGTATTGATCACTTTCAAGAGCAACAACTAGAGTGTCGGCTTGGGATCGAGCGAACTGAAAAAATGATAAATGGCCATAGTGAAGAAGATCAAAACAGCCAGTAACAAGAGCAACAGTTGGTTTTTTCATAATAGTGTTAATATAACATTAATGATTGAGGCAATTTTTTTTGATCAAGACAATACGCTGGTTAATACACGAGAAGTGGCCGGCGGAACATATAAAGCGGCAATAAATTGGGTGGCGGCACAAAAAAAACTCGATGCTGAGCTTTTGTTTCAAGAGTGGCGAAAGGTTTTGGATAGCTTGAAAAAGTCGAAAAAACCCGAGGAGAGATTGTTTTCTTATTCTTTGGGGCAGATAGTAAAAGAGAATGATTTGGTGGAAGAGGCGGTAGAAATTCAAAAATCAGAGTTGACAAAAACAATTTGTTTAAACCCAGGAGTAAAGGAATTTTTTGAAAAAAAAATGGAGGAGGTGAAATATATTTTATTTACTGAGGATTTTGATGACCAAATTGACATAAAATTGACGAAATTTGGACTTAGAGATAAGTTTGATTTGGTGGTGGGTAGTTCTTTGGTGGGATTGATGAAACCAAATATAAAGTTTTTAAAGATTGCTTGGGATAAATTTAAACTAGATCCCAAAAATTGCCTATATATAGGTGATAATTTTGAAAAAGATTGTCAACTAGGAAAGGAAAATGGGGGAAAGACAATTATTTTTGGAAGAGATGATTATCGAGCTGATTACAGGATGGATGATTTTACTGAGCTTCAGGGGATATTAAAGATTCTGGATTAATTTGGCTTTGTGGGGCCAGGACTGATCCGGGAAGTGAAGAACAATTATTTCCAATTATTGAGTTGTCCCCGATTAAAACACCAAAAGAGATCATGCCTGTATTGACGACTTTATTTTTAATAGTTACTTCGATGGGAGTATTGGTTATATTTTTGGTTTGAGTGGTAAAGTTGCTGCCAATCTGACAGTTGTTGCCAATAATGGAGTCAGAAATACTGCCTGATTTTATGACGGTGTTCTTGCCAATTAAACAGTTGTTGAGAGTGACGTTGTTGAGGACGCAGCCGCTTTCGATGTTAACATTGGGGCCGATATTGCAGTTTGGGCCAATCTGAGCGTCTGGGGCAATGTAATGACCACCATTTTGAATATGTTTATTGATGCCAAAAAGATCCCAGGCGTATTTGAGGGTAGGGCTACTTTCTTCAATTTCAACGGCAAAGACAGGGTGATTTTTTAGATATTGATCAAGTGCTTCGATAAGTTGGAAATCTGAACTGGGAAGGGTAGACATAAAATTGACAAAATCTTTGGTTAAGAGATAGACCCCGACATTGCGTTGATTGGAAAGACCATCAAGATTAGTTGGTTTTTCAATAATTTTTGTTACTTTTTGGCCATCCAGAGCAAACATACCATAACGGCCTGGATTGGTGGTGACTTTTGAAAAAAGAATCAAATTTTGAGTATCTGAGAGAAGGTCAGGTGATTTTTTTAGGTTGTTTAGATGTTCGTTGACATTAATTTGCTGGGGATTAATAACAAGAAAACGGTTTTCGAGCTGGGAAAGGGCTTGAAGAATAGCGTTGCCAGTACCCAAAGGTTGTGCTTGGGTATGGAAGGTAACAGAAATATGAGAAGGGGTGTAATTGGAAAAAGTTTCTTGCAGGCTTTGGTCGTCGTCAGGAGATTGAATGACCTCGATTTTTGTAATACCAATTTTATCTAAAGCTTCAATGGTACGAGCTATAATTGGTTTTCCGGCGATAATAAAATCACTTTTATGTTGACGACGAGTGAAAGGAAAAAAGCGAGAACACTCACCGGCAGCCAAAATTACAACTTGGTTTACTAAGGACATGGCATAATTTTAACAATTTTTGGTATATTTAGCTGATGAGAATTAAGAAAGGGATAAGTAAAAAAAACATTGAAGAGCTAATAAAATATTCAAATAGTGACGAGAGGATAAGAAAATTTACATCGGACGGAAAAAGATTTGCTAGTAAAAAGAGTTTTGGAGAATGGAGAAAAAAGAAGAGGGTAATTTATAGCTTGATTGATGAAAAGGAAAATTTAATGGGAATTTCTTGGTTTGGGAAAGAGGGTGAGGGGTTTACTTTGGCAGTGAGAGTGTATGGAGAGGCAAGAGGAAAGGGACTATCGGAATCATTTTTATCTGAAACTATGGTAGATTTTATGAAGAGTGAGGAATATTTAGGAGCGGAAAATAAGAATTGGTGGCTGGAGACTTCTGTAGATAATTTGGCGGCAATAAAGTTATATGAAAAATTGGGTTTTGAGAAATTTGGGGAAGGAAAAAGTGTCGATAAGGTTATTTTCCGCCGCCACCACGATTTTGAGTCCGAAAAGAATTTGTGACACGAGAATTGTTTTTGGGAAGGTTGGACTTAGCTTGAAAGAAAGGATTCTTAAAAGGAACACGTTGACTAAATGGTTTAGTGCTTTGAGGAGTATTGAGGGTGTTTTTTTTATCCTTGGGCATAGGTAATGATAACAAAAATTTTAAAGAGAGACCATTATATTATTGTCCTTTGTGTTCTTTTATGCGTAATAGCATTTGATCAGCTTCGTTGAATGTTGCTTTCGGATCGATAGGTTTTTCAGTATTTGCTTTATCCAATGTTGCGAATCCGAAACTAACAGATAGATTATTATCAGTAAAAGCACCAAAAAGTCTTGAAATAAACTTTTGTATATCTTCAGGGTTATTAAGGTTTGGTAAAATGAGAGCAAATTCATCTCCACCTGTTCGAGCGAGAGTGTCTCCTGGGCGAATTTGATTGTTAATCGTCGATACAATTTCTTTCAAAGTTTTGTCACCTTCGGGATGACCTAATTTATCGTTTATATTTTTAAAATTGTCGGCGTCAAAAACAACAATAGTTGCGCTAGAAATATGTCTTGAATGGGAAATATTATTGAGTTGTTCGTCGAAAAATCTTCGATTGTAAGCACCGGTAAGAGGGTCAATTAGAGCTTGTTTCTCGAGCTGTTTGATGGTTTCCCTTTGCCCTTCCTTGCTTTGGCGAGACGGACGAACGAGGTTGGGGTGGTTGTTAAATGATGGTCGACTATCGAAAGGCATGTTCTTTATTTATTAGTGTTTATTATTTTTAGTAGACGGTCGAGACCGAGACCTAGGCCTGCAACTTTTTCTATTTTAGCAGAATTAGAAGCAAAAGAGGTACTAATTGGGTGAAGTGGAAGCTTGTTTTTGAGACGATATTCTTTTTCTTGATTGAAGGCAGTGGTAATAGATTGAGAATCAGTGTTTTCGGTGCAGCCATTGGCGATTTCGATGCCGTTGATGTAGAGCTCAAAACGTTCGTTTGCTTTGGCTAGGGGGCTTAAAAAGGGAGGGTAGCCGGTGATAAAGACAGCTTTATTTTTTGGTAGTTTACTTTCTATCTTGTTTAAGAAGAATTGATTGAAATCAGGTTCATTGGTGGGTAATTTTTGAGGTAAGGTGAGAGTGGTGAATTCAATATCAATAAAATGATGGATGAATTTTTTTAGAGAAAGCATTAGATCTTGATAATCTTTGTCGATTTCATACCATTCAAGCATGAGAAATTCAGGAGTATGGTTGGGGCTTTTGTTTTCAAGATCTCGAAAACAGTGGGAAATAGAGAAACAGTTTTGCCGATGATTGGATAAAAATTTTTTTAAAGCAAACTCGGGGGAAGTGGGAAGAAAATAGTTTTTATTGTGGTGAGCCCAGGTGCTTTTAAAGGAATAGAGGTTGGGTTCGAGGGGGAGGGAGGTGTTTAAGTAGGGGATTTCAACTTCGGTGAAGTTTAGGTTCCAGAAATGTTGACGAATTGATTTTAAAAAATCTGATTGGGTCATTTATTGTATTAATATTATCTCAAATATAATTTTGCAGTGCTCACACGTGATGGATTACCTCACAGGTTGTGCGCTTAAAATTACATTTGAGACTTGCCTTAAGTTGCAAAAAAAATTGGGGTCGCAACAAAGAAGGTTTGGGGAAAGATTGGCAGTAAAGTTTTTAACTATTTTATTGATGGGGTCGGAGAGAGTGCCAATGACTTTTTGAGATTCGCAGCAACCGTAAAATTTGCCATCCGATTGGAGAGTTAATTGTGAACACCCAAAATTTTTTGGAGGGAAAACGGAGTATTTTTGACGAATATTTTTGGTTTGTAATGAGTTTAGAGATCCAAGACGATCGGTAAGATAGGTGTAATTCAGGCTTGTAGAGGTTGGGAGTTTTAGTGTTTTTGATAGGTGTGAAGGAAAAGAGTCTTTGTAGGGATATGAATCTTTGGTGATAAGAAAAAATATTTCGAGAGGGAAGCCAAGCTTGAGAGCATGTTGGACAAATTTTAATGATTTTTGATAATTTCCAGCACCACGATTGGTGTCGTGAATAGATTTTGGCCCATCAAAGGAAACAATAAGCTGGCAGTTTAATGGATCTCTAATTTTTTTGAGAACATCAATGGTGCCGTTGGTGATAATGGAGATAAAGATACCTTTTGAAATCAGATTATTGACTAGGCGAGGAAAATTTTTGAGAGTAAAAACCTCGCCGCCGCAAAAAATAATCGATTTTAAGCTAATATCGCAATTCTTAACATATTTTTTTTTCTCCTGCGAGTCTGTTACCAGGCTCAACGTCGAAAAAAAATCACGTTTGCGGATTGCTTTTAAATAATTGTTGTAGCGGTGGACAAATGACAAGATTTGCTGATTGGATAGGATATTTTTTGTTTTTTTGGTATAGCAATATTTACAGTTGAGATTACACAACTCAAGGGGTGAGATATAGATGTTTTCCAAAGCTCGGATTATTTGAGCTTGGTCGATTCTTTGTGTTCGGTATTCTTTTTGCACCAATTACAGTATTTGTTGAATTTAAGTTTGTCGGGAGTGTTGGTTTTATTTTTCTCGGTAAGATAATTTTGGGCGCCACAAACTGAACAACAGAGGGCAATTAAGATACGAGGAGTCTTTTTAGATTTGGCCATGGGCTATTTTAATTGATAGATGGGGAATTAGCAATCAATTGATAAGTTGATTATCAAGAATACTTTTGGCGAGAGTGTCACAAAATAACTCGGTACCAAGATTGGAGGGATGAATATTGTCGGTGGAATTTATTAATTCTTCGAGTCCGTTCTGACCAAAGAGACTGGGATGAAAGGCATCTGACAAGGGAAGATTGTTTTTACTAGCAAAATTGATAATGTTTTGGAGATAAAGTTTGATGGTGGCGGTTTTTTCAATTTTTTCGAGGGAAGAATAGTAAATATCTTTGGCACCATTGGCAAATGAAACAGAGTTTGGAGCGATAGTTGAAGCCAAGATTATTTTGGTTTTGGGTGATTCTGTTTTAATAAGATCAGTAATTTTGGTTAAAGATTGGCTTTGACGGTCAATGCCTTTTTGCGAATTGCCAAAATTGTTGTAGGCAAAAGATTCGATAACAATAATGTCAGGATTTTGAGAAAATACCGAAGGGTTTTCTTTGCCAAGATAGGTGGTGGTTTCGTTTAGACGTTTGGATGCAGATTCGATATTGGTGCTACCATAGCCATATTTCAAAAGATTAAATTTGACGGTGGGATAATATTTTTGGAGAGATTGTTGACAAATGTTTTGGGAAAGAGTGTCGATCATAGAGTCGCCGATTAGAACTAAATTGATGATTTTTCCGTCACCTCCTATTGAAGGAGTGTTGAGAGGTGTTGAGCTGTTGATACCAAGAACTTGGGGTTTTGGAGAGGGAAGAGTTTCGACGAGGTTTATCTTTGGAGAAGAGTAATTGTTGCTTTGTGGGTGATATGCTTCGAGTAATTGATAGTAAAGGGGAATGATGAACAGAGGCATTTTTTATAGTGAGCGATATTTCTTAATTTGTCTTTCGAGTTGGTCTCCAAGGTCGACAAGTGCCGATTCGAGAAATTTGTGGGTAGTTTCGGAAAATATTTTTTCTTTTCCAGGGAGATACATGTCAAAAGAAAGATGAATATTTTTAAATTTGTCGTACTCAATCCGGAGAGTGGCAGTTTTCATTTCTGGAGCGAAGGATGTGAGGAATTTTTCAAGTTTTTGGTTGATTTTTTCATCAACAAGCTTCTTAACACTATCGGAAAGATTAAAATTGTCGCCGGTGATTTGAATGTTCATTATTTAAGGATAGCATTTTTGATTATAGTGTAATAGTAAAAAGACGATAGAAAGGTTAACCGATTTGGAAGATAAATTGGTATAATCAGGATGACTTGGAGGGTGGGCACGACGGTAATGCGCTAGTTTTGAAAACTAGTGTCCGTAAGGACTAACAGGTTCGACCCCTGTACCCTCCGCAAGATATATAATCTGTAGTAAAATATAGTTCGTATTATTGCCTGGATAGCTCAGTTGGTAGAGCATCCCCTTGGTAAGGGGAAGGTCATGGATTCGAATTCCATTCCAGGCTCTTGATTTTGGGGCTAACTCCTACTAGAATAGTCGGAGTATGAAAAAAAGAGAAGTTTATCTTGATTACGCCGCTACAACTCCAGTTGACCCTCGAGTGGTTAAGGCAATGGAGCCTTATTTTAATCAAAAGTTTGGAAACACGATGTCCCTACATAGTAGTGGATATAAAGTATCGGAGGCAGTGGAGAAGAGTCGGGAAATTATTGCCAAGGCTTTAAAGGCTGAAGATAGTGAAGAGATAGTATTTACTGGTAGTGCAACTGAAAGTAATAATTTGGCTTTAAAGGGGTTGGCAGAAGCCAATCCTGAAAAGAAAAAAATAATTATTTCAGCGATCGAGCATGATTGCGTCAGAAACAGTGCCTTTTGGTTAAGAAGACAGGGATACAAGGTAATGATATTGCCAGTGGACAAGAAGGGTAAGGTGAAGATGGAAGATTTAAAAAAAGAGATTGATAAGGACACTTTATTGGTGTCAATTATTCATGGTAGTAATGAGGTGGGAACAATACAGGATATTGGCAGGATTGGTGAAGTATGTCGAAAAGCGGGGGTTTATTTTCATACTGATGCTTCGCAAAGTTTTGGAAAGATAAAAATAGATGTAAAGGCGATGAAGATTGATCTTTTAACAGCGTCTTCACACAAAATTTATGGACCAAAGGGAGTAGCTATCTTATATGTTCGTGATGGAATAAAGATAAATCCAATATTACATGGTGGTGGTCATGAGGGTGGTCTAAGATCTTCGACGGCAAATGTGGGGGCAATAGTGGGAATGGGTAGGGCGGTGGAGATATGTGATAGAGAAAGAGAAAAAGAAAATAAAAGACTGGCGGGATTAAGAGATAAATTAATTTCGGGTATTTTGAATTCAGTTGATAATTGCTGGCTGAATGGAGAAGAAAAAGAAAGATTACCAAATAATGTAAATATTTCTTTTGAAAAGGTGGAGGGAGAATCGTTGTTAATGGAATTAAGTAATCGGGGAATAATGTGTTCGACTGGTTCGGCTTGTTCTTCTAATAGCTTGGAGCCAAGCCATGTGTTGTTGGCAATGGGACTAAATGCACCGGAAGCCCATGGATCGCTGCGTTTTTCTTTGGGAAGATGGACTAAGGAAGCAGATATTAATTATGTTTTAGAAGTTTTGCCAATAGTTATAAAAAAAATAAGGAGAATTTCCCCATTTAAATAAAATAGAATGAGACAACAATTTTCATATTCAAAAAAAGTACTCAAACACTTTAGAAATCCCCACAACCTAGGTAAAATAAAAGATGCTGATGGGGTAGGGGAAGTGGGAAATTTATCATGCGGTGATGTGATGAAGTTGTATCTTAAAGTTAAAGATGACGTGATTTTGGATGTGAAATTCCAGACTTATGGTTGTGCGGCGGCGATTGCAACCAGCAGCATTACGACTGATTTAGTTAAGGGGAAAACGATTGATGAGGCTTTGGCAATGACAAACAAAGAGGTAATTGAATCCTTAGATGGGTTGCCACCAATTAAAATTCACTGCTCCTTGTTGTCGGTGGATGCCTTGAACGAGGCTATATATGATTATTTAAATAAGAACAATAAAAAGATCCCTGAGTTTTTGGAAAAGAAGCATCAAAGATCGGTAACTTTAGAGAAAATGGAAGGACATGGAGCCTGAGGTCAGAGTCGAACTGACGACCTGCTGTTTACAAAACAGCTGCTCTAACCAACTGAGCTACTCAGGCGAGATAGTGTATTATAAATAGGATATGACCAAAAAGAAAATATTAGTAATGACAGACCATATGCCCTGGGGACATAGGTCGATTGCTAAGGCAATATATGCATTTTTGAAAAGTAAAGAAAAAGAGGAAAATTTTGAGGTGACTTATGCCGAGGTTAAGGCGGAAATGGGGATTGCGAATGACATTTACCAGTTTAGCTATCGCTATTTGCCCTTGTCAAGTCGGATTGGAAGATGGGTATCGTATTCTCCACAGATTAGAAAAGTTCTTGAAGAACTTTCAGTTTCGAATCTGCCAGCCCCAAAAAAGATGGTTCAAAAAACAAAGGCCGATTTGGTAATTTCTTCGTATTGGTTCCATTCACATTCTCTGGCAGGATGGAAGAATAAAGAAAAATTAAAATTTAAGTTATGGACGGTGGTGGCGGATCCTTGGACGGTGTTGCCAGTTTCGTATAATTCGAAAATTGATATGCATTTAGTTTATGACCAGATTGGAGTTGATGTGGGAACGAAGGAATGTGGTATCGAGAGAAAAAAGATATTGAAAACAGGTTGGTGGACCAGGCCAGAGATGTTTGGAAAATTTGATAGGGAAAAATCAAGGAAAAAATTGGGTTTTTACGATGATAGGCCAGTGGTGTTTGTGGGAGGCGGAAGTTTGGGGACTAATTCCTTGTCAAAATTGTTGCCAGCTTTGATGCTGATCAAGGGAAAGGCAGGCTTTGTGTTTAATACAGGAACAGATAAGTTGGCCTACAATTTAGTGGAGCAATATATAAGGTTATTCAAAAAGTTGAACAAAGACAGTGAGGTGATTATCAAGAATTTTGGATGGATTGAAAATATGGCGGAAACATTGGCAGGAGTTGACATTGTTTTTGGAAAGGCGGGGCCAAACTTTTTGTTTGATGTGGTGGCGTCAGGCAAGCCATTTGTGTCGATTACTCATATCGGAGGGCAGGAGGATGGGAACATAGAGATAATTAAGAAGAAGGGTCTAGGTTGGGTGAAAGAGAGAGGGACAGAAGCGGCAGATTTTCTATTGGATTATTTGAAAGATCCAAAAAAATTTGAAAGGAAATTTAAGAAGAACATTGAAAATGAAGCGGCTAGAAACCAAAAAAGTATGGAGATTATTTTGGAAGAAGTAAAAAGGGAGTTGAAATAAAAAAGAAACCCTGCCAAAAGTGATTAACTTCGATAGTGGCTTTTCCACGCACAAGTACGTGGGGAAAACTGGTTAATAAAGGCAAAGCCGATATCAACACTCGCCTTCCTTTTTTTTAGTTTAGCTAGAAAAAACACCTTCTCAAAGATCGCTATTTGGCAGGTTGTATAATTATATCATCGAATATAATAAGGGTTCGATGATTTTTCGCACTGAAAAATTATTTATATCTTGAAATAACATCGAACAAAACAAAGGTTCGATGACTTTTAATACTAAAAAAATAATGATTAATAAGTTAAAGTAAAAAATGGTCACAATATCAAAAAAAGTTGAGTACAGTATTGTCTTTATATCGTTTTTAGCAAAAAATAAAGGGAAAAATATTTCGCTAGCTGAGGCATCAAAGAAGTTGCTTTTACCCTATAGATTTTTGGGACAGTTGGCGACTAATTTGAAAACTGGGGGAATAGTAGAAGCCCAAGAAGGAAAAAATGGAGGTTACCGTTTGGTTGA
>Ga0100403_1000441_pt1 | contig 41255 bp, 55 predicted proteins | sample CryGeymet201501t_FD_83663 | JGI IMG/M metagenome (GOLD analysis project Ga0100403, IMG submission 83663) | Groundwater microbial communities from Crystal Geyser aquifers in Utah, USA - Crystal Geyser metaG 2015-01t | ecosystem: Environmental > Aquatic > Deep subsurface > Groundwater | place...
CTCATCCCGTGAGTTAGGGATATCCCGCCAAGCCATAAGGAGCAGACGCGCCCGCCTGATTGCGCGGGGCGTGGACCTGCCCAAGCCTGTCAATAAATTACTTGGCGAGTTCGAGCCGGACAGAAAGCAGACTGGCACCACGTCTACGGTGCGATGCTGGCCGAAGTCGATAGCTGTGGAGACTGGTTTGTCCGGCCTCTCGTGGCCGATGATGCGGGCAACATTCAAGACCTGATCCTGCAAGTTCGTGACGGCAAGGTCACAGATGGTCATAGCGTCCTGTCTCTCACGCCCGGCGATATTCATGTCGACACAATCGAGCCGGAGATGGAATCCGCACTTGTCGACATGCTCGACATATTGAAACCTGCCGAGTTGCACCTGCACGATGTTCACGATCATCGGTCCCGCTCGCACCATGATCGGCGCGATCCCTTCCGGCAATTCCAGCTGCACAATGAGGAAGCCGATGATGTTCTGGCAGAGGTCCGCGATGACGCAGCATTCCTGACCCGCATTGCCCGGCCTGAAACCCACGCTATCGTGATAGCATCAAACCATGATGATCATTTACGTAAGTGGCTGGCGGAATCTGATTGGCGGCAGGACCCTAAGAATGCCCGGTTTTATCTGCAAGCTGCTGATGCTACGCTGGCCGCTATCGAGGAGGGCCGGGGCTTCCTGCTGCTGGAATGGGCTTGCAGGCGCGAGGGCTGTCCTGGTGATGTGACGTTCCTGCGGCCTGATCAATCGCACAAGGTGGCGGATATCGAGTGCGGCCTGCACGGGGACAAGGGCGCGAACGGCTCACGCGGATCGCTTGCCAGCCTGTCCCGCATCGGTGCGAAGGTGAATATCGGACATGCACATATTGCCGGGATCAAAGACGGTGCATGGCAAGCCGGGCTGCACGGCGGAAACCGGGATGTGACGATGGAATATGCAACCGGCCCGTCTAGCTGGTCACGGTCCTTGATTATCATTTATCCCCACGGCAAGAGGTCGATGGTCACAATGCGTGGCGAGAAGTGGCGTGCTGAATGATGTAGCGGGTCACGGGATTTATCAGACGCCCGCACGCCTTTAATGCCGAAGCAAAGAATGGGTCACGCCCAAACTCGATAAGACCCTGACCGCTGATCGGGCGGCTTTAGTATTGGCGCCCCCCGGCCCCTGTTCCACATCGCAAGGGATGCTGCGGCCTTCAGGCAGCTTGGGGATACTCCGGAGCCTGCCGCCAATATCGTTAGGGGCTGACATAGATAGCTGAGAAGGGTTATTTATGTCAGATGGTTAGCGTTCGGCGTCGGAGCAGGCTTCCCGTAAGTATTCAGAATGAGCTTCTGAAGTACTTCTGTGCAGGGGTGACAGCGCGGTCTGCGGCAGAGCTGACGGGGGTGAACCGCAATACGGCGATCCTGTTTTTCCACAAGCTCAGGGAAGTGATTTTCGAGGAGCTGGCGGCTTTTGATCCCGGCCTGATGAGCGGCGGGATCGAGGTGGACGAGAGCTATTTCGGCGGGCGCAGAAAGGGCAAGCGGGGCCGTGGCGCGGCGGGAAAAATTCCCGTCTTCGGGTTATTGAAACGCGGCGGAAAGGTTCATGCCGTCATCATCCCGAATGCCCGTTCAGACACGCTTATTCCAATCATCCGTGAGAAGATCAGGCCGGACAGTATTGTCTATACCGATGCTTTCGGCAGCTATGATGTTCTGGATGTCTCGGAGTTCCGCCACATGCGCATCAACCACTCCAGGCTGTTCGCCGATCAGCACAATCATATCAACGGAATCGAGAATTTCTGGAACCAGGCCAAGCGTCATCTGCGAAGCTATAACGGCATCCCGCGGCAGCATTTCCACCTGTTCATCAAGGAGTGCGAATGGCGATTCAACTACCGCCCCGTTGCCAATCTCGCTCATGTCCTGCAACAATGGTGGTTCAAGTAAAGGCAGGCACACTATCTATGTCAGCCCCTATCGTTAATAACGCACAGGCATTGATCGCTGTCAAGTTCCAGAATTGCCCTTGCCATCCGGGATTGGGCAGGTCATTGAACCGGTCCTTCCGGCACGTCCACGTCTTGTAGGAACAAAGCAATAGCCCTCGTCATTCTCTGTTGATCGCGCGAAATCATCGCAGAAAGCACATAGGCTACGGCCTCGGTGTATATCTCGTCAGGAATCATCGAGCAGGCCGCGGAAACGAAATTGGACATAGCCATCACCACGGCATCGGCGGGGCCATTTCCGTCTTCATCCGCCAGTTCTTGCAGGGTATTTTGCCATCCGGACATCGTGCAAAAGTAAACCGTGTGTTCTGGTTTCACATCGTGACGCCGGTCGGCGTCACAAAAGCGTCTGATCGCTTTCTCCAATTCGTTCATACGCGGCATCATTTCTTTGGGTAAACGAACGGTATGTGAATTTCCTTCATTCATCACTTCACCTCCAGGTTGGCGAGTTCAAGCAAAACATCTGCATGGCACGGGGCATCGAGCGGACACCAGCAGGCCAGATTCTTGCCGCGAAGTTCGGCAATGTCGTCAAAGCAGCCCAGACGTGGGCCGTCCGTCCGGTATAAGTGAACAGCCTCAACCGGTGAGAGTTCGCCGGTTTCCCCGATACAAACCTCACAAAGATCATCGTCATATATCTGATAGACTTCGCCGACCTTGAAAGGATTCCCCCACGGGCTAGGACGTGCCACATTGACGGCAGGCAGTCCGTTGATAGCCTCGCTCTCAGCTTGCAGGTTAAACCCCTTCTTACGGGACAGGCGTATGCGGGCTGGGCGGGTCATGCTTCAGCCTCCTTAAACGTCACGCCATTGCGTGAGCCATATTCATAAATGATCTCGATCATGTCTGTCATCTGCTCCTTTGATAGCCTGCTGGACGAGCGAAGCGACAGGAAGCCGTTGTTCTCCCAGTTCGGGACAGCACGGGTTTCCACTTTTAGAGCGTCCAGAAAAACCAGCTTCCAGTCTTCTTTTGGAAGCTTCATCCCATACCATGTCGTCTGCTTGGCGATCTCGCCCAGACAAGACCACATGAGTGCATTCTGCGCAAGCGTCCTCTTGCGGGTGGCGATCAAGGTCCACCCCTGCCCCAAGCGATTGCCAAGCCATGCAATCATCCGGCCCGCCTTTTCATAATCGGCTGGCCTGTGCAGGGATATGGAGTAATGATCGTCTGCCATTAGAAAGGAATCTCGTCGTCCATATCATCGGCCTGCTGCTGGTCGTCTTGCCGGGCAGGTTCGGCCTCACGATACCCGCCGCCGCCTTGCTCCGGCTTCACCTTCAGGCCGACATTATAAAACGGATTGCCGTCCTTGTCCTTGCGAAGTTCGTTCGTCTCACGGTCTGTCGCGGCATAGAGATTGATCCAGCAATCGGTCCCGTCCGGCAGCTTGATGGTGCCGCCGTAAGAGTGGGGTTTTGACTTGTCCGTGTTTTTGAAAACGGAGCCCTTCCCGGGGTTGTGTTCGTAAGCCATTATACTTCACCTTTCTCTTTGATGCGCGTCATGGATTTCCAGATTTCGGATTTTTGCGCCTTGGTCATTTTCTCAAGCGTCCCGCGATTTTGCTCGATAAACTCGTCAACATCGGCGGGCGTGTGGCAGAAGTGGTTAATAGTCTGCACAACCATTCCTGCCATTGTGCGCTCGCCTCGCGTTGCCATTCCAATCGTGTCGCTGTCTTGAACGGATTGCAACGCCGCGTTTAGTTTGGATTGCGCGTTCTCGTAATCAATCATCCAGCTATTGCCCCGTTTCTTGACGGGCGCGTAAGTGTTGCCAAGGTTGTAGAGATAGCGACCAATGCCCCACGCCACGGCGGCGCGCTTCAGTGCGTCGGAATAGTCGCCCTTGTTGGCGTCCTGCTCTGACAGACCAGCCGACGCCTGTCTAGCGCCTGCACCGTCCGACTTCCACACCCACTCGCCATTCAGCAAGATGCCGATAGAACACGTCAAGCGACCGTCTCCACCGTCCTCGTGCCGACATTGCCAGCCCGCAACACCGCACACATCATCAAGCCGGTCCTGAACGGCGCGGGCGTCCATATAGGCCAGAACAAGCGCGTTGGCTTTCCCGTCCTTTTCAAAGACCTGCTTGATCCTCCAGTCAATCTCACTTGGCGCAAACGGCGCAGCAAGGTCTGACTGAATTACCCGAAGCATCGGGTCTTCAAAGCTATCGTCCATCATCTTCCCATCCCTTCAATACAGTCAGCCGCTCGATCAGATTGCCCAGCCGTTGACGCTGGGCTTTGGATAACCCTGCAACGCGGGCGATGCTTTCCACGGCTTCTGTCTGGCGCTCAAGTTCTGCGATGTGATGGCGAGCCCACTTGAATCGCCATGTGTCAAACCGGCCAGCGTCCACCGTTTCAGCTTGTGCGGTCATCCTTCAGTCCTTTCGATGTAAATGCTTCCACGCGGTTCCGTCACCATCGCCACGCCTGCGAGAATAATAAGCAGCGATCCGAATACCAGGAACCCGGTCAGTATGTCCTTGATCGTTTTCATGCCGCGCGCCCTTCAATCACATCAAGCCGCCGGAAGTTATCCCCACGCTTAGGCCCGCCGGGCTTAGCTTCGATCAGCGAACGGATTTGCTTTTGCATGTCCTGCAATTCATCAGCGATGGCAGACATGCGATCAAGCGCTTCATTGCATTCGCGGTCAAGATCGGACGTCATAATCCCCCCCTTGATATTATCCTCGCCAAGCAGTTGCCTGGCGCGTTCCAGATCGGCGCGGGTCATGGTGACTGTCACGGTGTCAGGTTTGATGGGCGGAAGTATGAGGTCAAAATCAGACTTAAGGCCGCTCAGATACGCTCCATCAAGATTGAGAGATTGGGTCGATCCATTATCTTGTCTTGTGATCAAACCATACCCGATAACCTCGGCCTCGCCCCCTCCCCGCGTCGAATATGTCTCCCCAACTTTGAACGGGCTGTTAATAAAGACAGGCTCGCCGGGTAGCACTTCGACAATGCCGAGGGTTGAATCAGAATCGTCATAAAATTTACCACATGAGTTCCATACGATGCCATAGTCATTGCCGCTTAGACACCAAGGCCGCAAACTTTCATTTCTATAGACCAACGGGCCAACGATAGCCCCATTGCGCAGGCAGCCATAGCAGCCTTCGGTGATATTCAGATCAGTCATTTTCATCTCCATATTTGATGCGTGTGATTTCAGGAAGGGTTACAGACCTGCTCAACGTCATTTCCGGAGCCAAACTTCGGATGCAGGTTCGCCATATGAGCCGCAAGATTCGAAAACGTCCGGTTACAGCACGGGCAGACGCCGTTTTTGATGCGATTGCGCGTTCGTGTCGCTACACCTTTGTAAGCCGCTTTTGAGGCCGCTTCACGGTTCGCGCGTTCACGCTCAGCCTTGGCCTCGTCCATCCACATCGCAAGCCTCTGCCGAGCCTGCGAAAGTTCTTCTTGAAGCCGCTGCTCTTTGGTGGGGCCTTTGATAAAAGCACGGGGATGTCCGTTCGGGCAATAAAACGTAAAATCCTCCCCCCTTGCCTTGGCTACGTTATAAAGATCGCGCGGCATTCCAAATGTTATGCCGCAGCACCCAGCGTGGACTAACTCGAAGTCAGACATCACAGACCTCCGTTTGCAGCGTTGATAAACAGCGCCAGAGCTGTCCATAGCCCGGCGAAAATCAGCAGGACCGCCACACCCTTGGCCATGTCGGCCAGAAAGTGCAGGGCACGGGGTGCCGGGCGAATCCGTGCCGGTGCAGGCGGTGGCGTCCAGCCCGGCAATTCATCCTGTGTAAAATTATCACGAGCGGGGGTGAAGGTGTCACGGGTTGCCATTACGTGTTCTCCTGTTGATCTGTGGCATAAGCGATAAACTCACGCATGACGCGGGGGTTTACGGCATCAACGGAAGGCCAGCCGTTTTCTTCTCTAATGGACATTATGGAGTCTCCTTCGGTGTGTCGAGTTGATCTGCGATAGCAGATGCGGTGATCGGGCCAAGCCATTCCATAAGCTCATATCGGTCAACGATCTGGCCCTCGCCCTCATAGTGGAAGCCCGTCAAGGAGATCAGGAACGTCTCGGGGTCAACGCTGTCGCGCTGAACGGTGAGGGTGGCAGTGCTCATACCTGCTTCCCCTTCGTCATAAACTCGAAAGCATCTATCAGCCCGATGGCGAAGAAGCGCCCCGGCCTCTGGTCCGGATCGACGTGCATCCAGTCCTGATTGATCAGTTCCGCGCCCTCATCGCCAAGCCGTTCGGCCAGATGTTCCGCCAGTTCAGACCCGATGGAATTGACGGACGCGGCGAGAGCTTCACCCACCTTGCGGCCCGCGATGCGAACCGCCTCTGCCTCGCTGATGGCGTGTTCTTTAATCGCCTCGACATGGCGATTGGGAAGATCGTGTCTTTCGTTCGGATGGCTCATTGCGTTACTCCTCTACTGCTGCGATCGCCCGGAAATAGGCAATGATAGCTTCTGTCTCGGACCTCTTTTGTCCGGGCTCATACTCAGCAGCGTGGGCCTCAAAGGCATCAAGCGTCATTGCACGACAACCAAATCTGCCGAAAGGCTGACCATCTTCGGTCAAAAACAGGAGCCCCTCGTAACCATCATAAATTCGCGTGGCGCGCGCAAGCAGGCGCTCAATCTTGACGCCTTCGGCAATGACGGCATTGCGCAGGTCGGTATTGCGCAGGTCGGCACCGCGCAGGTCGGCATTGCGCAGGTCGGCACCGCGCAGGTTGGCACCGCGCAGGTCGGCATTGCGCAGGTTGGCACCGCGCAGGTTGGCACCGCGCAGGTCGGCACCGCGCAGGTCGGCATTGCGCAGGTTGGCACCGCGCAGGTCGGCATAGCACAGGTCGGCATCGCGCAGGTTGGCACCGCGCAGGTCGGCATAGCACAGGTCGGCATCGCTCAGGTCGGCATCGCTCAGGTTGGCACCGCGCAGGTCGGCACCGCGCAGGTCGGCATTGCGCAGGTTGGCATTGCGCAGGTTGGCACCGCGCAGGTTGGCACCGCGCAGGTCGGCACCGCGCAGGTCGGCATAGCGCAGGTCGGCATAGCACAGGTTGGCACCGTTAGCGACGGCCCATTTGACCGCCAATCCCATTTTTACGGAAGCGGGTGCATCGTCGGCACAGTCAATTTGTGCCGTAAATTGAACAGCCCCACTAAAACCGTTCAGGACATTAAACTTGATCATTGTGTCCTCCTTTTCGATGCGTGGACCATGCCCTATAGTTTTCGGGCAGTCAATAAAATAATTCGCGCATCTGCAAAAATATGTATTGCCGCTCATTATTTCTGTCGTTATAAAGCTGGCAGGATAAACAGCGGGTATGGCCATGACAGTTGCAGAAATCATTCAGGCGTTTCAGCCGATCCCTTTTATGTCGCGGGAAGCGATGGCCCGGCATATGGGCATAAGGTCCGGCGGGCAGGTGATCAGCGCGTGGATAAAGCACGACCGCATCCCCGGTAAATACTGGGCGGAAATTGTATCGCTGGCAGAAAAGCACGGCGTTGAGGGTATCACCCTTGAGGCCTTAGCCAAGCATCACGGGGGGAAGTGATGGCCGATATAGATTTGCAAGCCCTGATCGCCGCGCCTTACGGTGTTGCCGAACGAGAATTGAAAGCCGCCGGGTATTGGGATGGAGGAGAGTCCGAGGGCGACACGACTTATACGGTCAATGCCGAATGGTCTGTCGGCTACCGTGGCGAGATTGAGGTCGAGGCATATACCGAAGCCCAGGCGCTCGAAAAAGCGCGCGAAATGATCAAGTCGTGGCCGGATGAAAACGGGAGCGTCAAGTGCGTCGAGATTTATGATCTATCTATCGAGGGTGCGTCATGACGCCCCAGCCCGACTCTTCTGGCATCGTAGAGGTCTGCCGCTGGCCGCTCGGTGACCCGGCGAAAGAAGATTTCCGTTTCTGCGGGCGTCAAACGCGGCAGATCGCTGACGGGGGCAGCCGGGTCTATTGCGACAAGCACCATGAGATCGCGCACACAAAGCCGAGGCCGAAGCGGGATCGCTCCGGCACTCTTGAAGGCTTCCTCGACTACATATCTTCAAAGCGGCGGGTGGCGTGATGAGCGTTCGGATCATCGTCGATGACGTTATCAACGGGCTGTCAAGGCTGGACGCGGACAGCGCCGATTGCGTTGTCACTTCGCCGCCCTACTGGGGGCTGCGCGACTATGGCGTCGAGGGACAAATTGGGCTTGAGCCGACGCTCGCGCCGCTGGAAGCCAGGATCAAAGTCAATCCGGGTGACATTAGCTAATTCACCCGTAACTGGTTTAACAAGGAGAGTGAATATGACGAAGCGCAGAAATGAAAAGCTGGAATTGAAAGTTGGCAAGACGTATGAGACGGCGACGGGTTCGCGGTGGAAGTGTGTGAGAAAGACTGGCCTTGTTAGCTACCCGTTCTTGTGTGAATCTGACCGTATGCCTGCGGACATACGCGGCATGTTCCCGATTGAGTGCCTGAATACGGCATCGGAATATGACCACTTCTTCGCCTAATGCCTGCGTGATGAATCTGATCGCGACCGCAAGCACACGCCAGACAGGGACCGGAAGCCCAAAACAAAAACCCGTATTCGTAAGATGCAATCCCAAAAGTTTGACAAGCGATACACAAGGAAGATGTCAGGGGAGGTGATGCGCTGTGAGTAAGCTAAAAATTCAACTTCTATATCCGCCTGCAACCCTTAATCCGAATGGCCGGAACCACTGGGCTGCGGTGGCAAGAGTAAGGTGCCTCTATCGTGCAACGTGCCGGGTAATGACTGCTGGTGAGAAGAACCGCTTAGGCTATAAATCGGCATCACGGCCTCACGTCATCATCACATTCCATCCGCCGGACAAGCGCAAGCGCGATATGGATAATATGATTGCGGCTTTCAAAGCCGGGCAAGATGGGGTCGCTGACGCAATAGGCGTTGACGATTCAAAGTGGGTATCATCATATCGCATTGGCCAGCCGGTTAAAGGTGGTTTGGTCATTGTTGAGATAGGAGGGAATCAAGATGAAGTGGACTGAATCCGAGGAGGACACGCTTATAAAGCTATGGAATGAAGGGGTGCTTTTAAAGCATATCAGCGCACGGCTAGGCCGCAATGTGCTTGCAATTCAATATAAGCGGCACTTGCTTGCCCTTCCCGGACGCAAGCGCGGGACGCAAGGCGAAGCATGGAAGCCGGAGGTGATTGAAACGCTATCTCGCATGTGGTCGCAAGGGTATTCTGCTAGCCAGATTGCCAATGAATTACCCGATGGCATCAGCCGCAACGCTGTGACCGGCAAGGTGCATCGGCTCGGGATTGCCGAACGTAGCGTAATAGCGAAACCCGGCGAGAAGAAGGCGAAAAAAGTATCAGCCTCATCGGCTAAAAGCAAGCGTGCCGCGGCTAGGCCTAAAGCCAAGGCGCGTGTTTCTGCACCTTCCGTCAGTGAGCCGGAGGCTATCCCTGCGACGGGTATAACCATTGATGAAATACCGATGCGTGGCCGGTGCCGATGTCCGCACGGCGACCCGTCACAGGACAGCTTCCGCTATTGCGGACACAAGACGGGGTTTACCAGTGAGGGGACGAATCGTGTTTATTGCGATACGCATCATGCCGTTGCTCATATCCCGGACAAGCCGAAAAGAAAGCGCAGTGCATCTATGGAGAGGTTCCTTGATTGCCTGACGTCCAAGCGGGTTCGTGCATGACAGACCGCGACAGGATTGAGGAGCTGGAAGCCGAAATTGCCAACCTGCGGGCCACAATAGCGGAACTGACCGGAGATGGGCGATATGCCTTCCCGGATGAGTGGAAGCTGCGACCTACCGAAGCGCGGATATTATCCGTTATCGCGGATAGGGGCATGGCAACGCATGAGGGTCTGTATCTTTACCTTTATTCCGACAGGCTCGATCCGCCTGGGTCAAACAGCGTTGCCGTGATGGTCAGTAATATTCGCCGGAACGCCCCTGTCAAGATCATCTGCAAGCGGGGGATAGGCTATAGCACCAGCCAAGCGGATCACAGGATGCTGGCGAGATACAAGGTAGGTTCTGGCAATGGGAGATGAACCGGACACACGGCCTCATAATATCGAAGCGGAACAGGCGCTGTTGGGCGCGATCCTGTATGATAATTCGCTCATAGAAGATATAGGATGGCTGCATCCGGATCACTTTTATGATCCCGTCCATAAGCGAATATATGATTGGTGCTTGTCTGTTATTAACAGGGGCAGGCTGGCGGACGCTTTAACCCTACGTGAGGCGGCACAGAACGACGCTGGGCTCGCGGATATAGGCGGGGCGTCCTATTTGGCCGTTTTGCTTGAAACGGCGGCTGACGGGGCATCTGCAACCGAATACGCCCGGATGATCGAGGACTTTTCAAAGCGCCGGACTCTTGTCGGTCTGGTGCAGGATGCAATGGCCGATGCGGTGACGGCGGAAAGCGCCGATCAAAGTATTGAGGCGCTTGAAGTCAAGCTGTCGGAATTATCCGGCACAACGCAAGACATAAATTCGATAAGTGTAGGTGATGCACTGCGAAAGGCGCTGGATCAGCCGGTGGCGGCGTTGCCGACAGGGCTCAAGGACCTTGACGACATGAATGTTATAGCCCCTTCGCTGATTATTGTTGGCGGGCGCAGCTCTATGGGAAAATCGGCATTTACGCTAGATATGGCCCGCCGCACTGCCGAACGTGGAATGGCTAGCCTCATCCTGTCAAATGAGATGACGGATCGGCAGATAGCGGCCCGTCTGGCATCGCCGTATTGCCATGTTCCTTACACCGACATCATTCACGGGAAGGCGTATGGCGAGGATCGTGGAAGGGTTGTCGACACTTTGGAAAACCTGGACGCTTTACCGCTTACGATCATCTGCGTCCCTGGCGCGGGCGTAGGGGCAATTCAGGCTATTGTCCGCCGTTGGAAGCGGGAGCAGGAAAAGGCCGGGCGTGAGTTAGGGATTATCGCACTGGATTATATCCAGAACGTCAAGGGCGAAGGCAAGTCTCTTTATGAAAGCATGTCCGGAATCGCCACAGGATTGCAGACGATGCAATTGAAGCTGGATGTTACGCTGATCGCGGCTTGCCAGATCAATCGCGCGAATGAGGGGCAGAAGGATCGCAGTCCGACGCTGGCCCAGCTCAGGGATTCCGGCAAGATTGAAGAGGTCGCGGATAGCGTAATCTTGCTGCATCGTGAAGGTTATTATGCCGAACGGGAAAAGCCAAAATCTGATCCGTTTGAAGAAAACGAACGCCGGTCGCGGGCAACATCTCGCGAGGTTCAGGTTGACATAGCGAAAAACCGTCACGGTGCTATCGGGAAAATCAGCCTTTGGGCGGACCTTCGATTGAATTTATTTGACAACTGGGCGCGTGATGGCTATGGTTCCTGATTGGTGTGAGAAGCCTGACTAAACGGCCTCCTAGCGCTCCAGTGTGTCGCTCGGTGGCTTTAAGCCCGCCGTCCGCCGTTACGGTGTTCTCAACCGAGCGGCACTCTAGAGTGCTAGGAGATTGAAATGTCAGTTCAAGCTATAACATGGGCGATGTCCCAGATAGTTGATTCCTCATCACAGAAATTGGTTTTGATTTGCCTTGCGAATTACGTTGATCAAGATGGCATATGCTGGCCGGGGCAGAAGCGGTTAGGGCAAGATGCCTCCATGACTGACAGATCAGTCAGAACGGCGCTGAACGGATTAGAGGGTGCTGGCTTCATTATCAGAAAGCGCAGGAAGCGCGAAGATGGCACCCGGACGAGTGACGAATATCAGCTTATGATCAACCGGAAAAATCTTCCGCTAGATGGGGGGGCTACCGGAAAAATTTGCACACCCTACCGGAAAAATCTTCCGGGCAATGAACCTGTAAGAGAACCATCAGTAGAAGGTATGTCGCACAAGCGCGACGTGTCCGCCCGTTTAGTTCGTGATGAGATATGGGAATTATGGCCTATCAAGGGACGTAGGAGATCAAGTCAGAAGAAAACGCTAACGGCTCTGGCGAGCCTTTTGAAAAGCCATGATCCGCAAGCGATTGTCAGAGGCGTGAAGTCGTATCTTGCGAGCGATGACGCCAAGGATGGCGAAGGCCAGTATGTTCCGGGTCTGGATAGGTGGCTCCGGGATGAGAAGTTCGAGGAATGGGCGCGGGCCGGAACGCCCGGCGGCACAAACTGGAGGGGCGAGATTATGCTGTTCATGGAACACGGCTGCTGGAGGCCTGATGGCCCTGAACCTGGAAAGCCGGGTTGCAAAGCCCCGGCGGATATTTTGGCAGAATGTGGATTTGGCGATGACTGACCGACCTATTGTAACAAATTACGCGGACTACATGTCGGTATGCCTTGCCGATGGCGTATCCCCGGCGGAGGCGTATCGGTCCTACCGCCACGCCTATCGGTGTGCATTGTCAGGCCGGTCATGGGATTATGAGTATCGAATCCGCTCCAAGGGCATCAAGGGAGCCAAGCGCGATTACAGTGACGCATCATACGCTAACGAGGAGATGGCGACGTGACCACATTCAAGGCCCGAATTAATGCCTGGTTGCGGGGCATGGGAGGTCAGGGATGAGCGGGTTGCGTTATGGGTCTGTCTGCTCTGGCATTGAAGCTGCAACGGTTGCGTGGTATCCGCTTGGATGGCGGCCAGCGTTTTTCAGCGAGATTGAAAAGTTTCCATGCGCTGTGCTGGCGCATCATTACCCGTCTGTCCCGAATTATGGCGACATGACCAGATTTCAGGAGTGGCCCGATGTCTCAATTGACCTTCTTGTCGGAGGCACCCCCTGCCAATCGTTTTCCGTCGCCGGGCTGCGAAAGGGACTGGCTGACCCGCGCGGAAACCTCGCGCTCACCTATCTTGCCATTGCTGCACGCTATCGCCCCCGCTGGCTGGTTTGGGAGAACGTGCCCGGCGTCCTGTCCAGCCGATCAGGACGGGACTTTGGTGCCTTCCTCGGGGGTTTGGGCCAACTCGGGTATGGGTTCGCCTGGAGAGTGCTTGACGCACAATTCGTGCGAACATGCGGCCAGCCCTTCGCTGTCCCGCAGCGCCGGCGTCGTGTGTTCCTTGTCGGACATCTTGGAGACTGGCGGCGTGCCGCGGCGGTTCTTTTTGACCGCGAAAGCCTGTCGGGGAATCCTCCGCCGCGCCGCGAAGCGGGGGAAGGAATTGCCCCCACAATTAGCGCGCGCCCTACAGGCGGTCACGGCCTCGGAACCGGCTTCGACTGCGACGGGGGATTGATCGCCAGCACAGGCAATGTGGCACATTGCCTGAATGCGGGCGGCATGGGACGGCAGGACTATGAATCTGAAACCATGATCGCCCACAGCCTGCGCGGCGAGGGATTCGACGCCAGCGAGGATGGCACGGGCAGGGGCTGGCAGGAAGATCACGCCTATACGCTCGAAGCTCGAAACAAAGTGCAGGCGGTGGCGTCTGACACAACGCAAATCACATCTCCGGGCAATTATTCGAATCCGCAACCCGGCGACGCCTGTCACCCCTTGGTGAGCGGTGCTCATGCGCCAGCTATTGCCACGCCGTGGGCCGTCCGCCGCCTGACCCCAACCGAATGCGAGCGCCTGCAAGGATTTTCTGCAATTCATCAACGGGTTAGAATTGTTTCATGGCCAGCCACCAAATGTCTGCCGAATGCAAATGTGGAAAACCGATGCACTATCGAGCCAAACAATGCCTCGAATGCAGACGCCGCCGCGTGGTGGCATCATGCGGACATTGCGGAAGCGCTTTCGAGCATGCGCCATCAAGGCCTAGGCGGGCGTGCAGTCCTGCATGTGCGCATAGCCTTAGATCAAGCGGGTCGTCTCGGTCTCAGTGTCGCAAGGTATGGCTCGAATGCCAGCATTGCGGCGGTGGAAAGCGTGTCTCTCCCGCCTACGCTGATCGACGATATTGCTCAAGCGATTGCGCTTATAAGGCCAATTGCGGAAGCGCGAACATCAACTGGAAGGGTGGCATCACGCCCGACCGGCCCAAAGACATCGCAAGTCCCGAATGGAGGTCTGCTCGCTCATCTATCTGGGCTCGGGATCAGCGGACATGCCAACGGTGTGGAGATGTGCACCGACACGGAGAAAGTGCTTTCCACGTTCATCACATCAAGCCATGGGCGCAAGATAAGCGCCTCCGATATGCCATGGACAATCTGGTGCTCCTTTGTGCGGGGTGCCATCGCTGGGTGCATTCCCGGCGGAATACCCAACGACAGTTTCTTTGTCGTTGATGTCGAAGCGCTGACCGATTTCACCAATATCCCATGGCGCGGGAAACCCGCAGATCAATGCCCGGATGGGCCGCGATACAAAGCGCTGGGAAACTCGATGGCCGTCAATGTGATGGAGTGGATCGGCGAAAGAATACAAATGGCGGAGGCACTGACATGACCACATATCGCGCCCGTGTGAATGAGACGGAATCAGACCCGCGTGATCGCATGGGATCAGACAAGTGGGGGGTATTCGTCCCCGACACACCGATTGACCATGCTTATTGCCGGTTCGTGTCTCGCGGCTCATGCTGGTTAGGGCAGGATGAAGTGGAAGTGCTGCGCAGATACCGTGCTGGCCGGTTATGGTTTCGGGTTTGGAATATCGCTCAAGGGCTGTCATATGACGCCACGCTTCGGGAGTCCGTTGATGGATCGGGATATGCGCAGGTCGGCGCGAACGCCCGATTGCAGGCCAGCACTGACCGGATGCGGATATTCCGCGATGAGCCACGTATGACAAAGCTGCGGTTCGGTGATCTTGACGCGGTGTGCGGTGTAGGCCGAAGCCCCGGCCAGCATGGCAAGGCTTTCGGGAGGTCGTCCATCACGGTAAAAGAATCCGTCATTGCCGGGCTGGATGTAATCAACGGCTATTCGCCGTGGCAGCGGCGGCTTGAGAGTGAGCCCGTGCTTGCGATCCGGATGGTTGGATGAATGACGCGCGGGCTGCGCTTGCAGAAGCATCCGGAATGAAATAAAATACTTGACGGCTAGAATTTTATGCGGCTTATTGTGGCGGAGATAGAGGTTCAAAACATGTCATATTCATACATTCATAAAGCCATAAAGGCGATCATCATGGATTACGCGGATGATCTGTATGGCCATGTGGGTGATCCTGACCCGGATATGGCTGCGGACCGCATCATGGCGATGTTGCCGCAGGCCGGACCGGGCGATGAAATCCGCAAGATTGAGTCTGGCGAGGGAGGCTTGGCTTCTATACGGGAGGCGGTTCGGGTTGAGGTCGCCACGTGCAAGGAGGGGTTTATTGATTGCGATGAGGCTAAAGACCGAATTATGGCGATTTTCTTGCAGCCTGAAACCGCTGAAACGGCTTTCGATGTCCGATGATGCGCTTGCCGAAATCGCGTTTCTGAATGCTGAGATTGACCGGCTTCGGAAACATCTGGCGCTGGCATCTGATTGACACAGTTCCTGCATTGTGTTTATGTGGCTCACCCCTTGCTTGATGAACGATCCCCAGGGAGCCTCCTGCCGGATAGTCAAGATTGCGGGGTGTGTGCCGACAGCTTAATAAGCAAGCGCACTTTTTTATGATCGCACTGCTTATTTTCTTGACATCACCCACACTTTCTGGCAGGTTTCTAACCACGCTAGGGCGTTGTGTCGGTGACGCGGCTCTGGCGTTCCCTCTCTCAACTTAGCCCGGTCCTTTGTGGCCGGGCTAAACTGCACACAGCTTGCAACGTCCACGACCTCAGCCCGCCAGGCTCTGATACTGGAACGCGATTTGTGACGATCAAGGCGAGCGTGGATATGTATGTGGAATATGGCGGTTCGGATGTTGTGGCGGCAACGACTGGGTTTCTGCTATCTGCCGGAGAATCGTTTTCGTTTGCTGTCGATCTCGGTGCCGGAAACTATGTCGCTGCTAAGGATGTGGCTTAGCGATAGGGTGGCAGGTCGTATTGCACGGCGGCGATTGCCAGTGCGAGGGTTAAGGGGATAGGTCGTGTCCCGGCTTCATAGGCGCGCCATGAGTTGACGGAACCTATGCCGGTAAGGCGGCAAGCCGCAGCTTTTGACAAGCCCCGGCTCACGCGCCATTTGGTAAGGCGATCTGGTGTCATCAGTAGTTGGCCTCGTGTCGAATGATTCCTTCGGTGCGCATGTCCGTCATAGTTATGTCGATATAGCGCCCAGCGGCTAGTTCTTCGAAGTATTCGATGGCTTCTTTGAGGTTTTCGAACACATCATCGACGCTGGTGTTGGATTTAGCTGAATTCGCGGATACGTGATAGCGGTATGTCATTGGTGTCTCCCTCTTTGATGGCCCTTTATCGCACATCATTGCGCGACCGTCAAGGGGTAAATGCGCAAAAATGACAGAAAAGGCAGGAACCCCGCAATGACCCGCGATGAATGGACAGACGAGGCAGCCCGCATGACGCCACGCCAGAAAGAGGCAATGGCATATTATGGCCGGGCCTGTTGCCATACGCTCGACCCGTCCGACGAGCTGAATCACGCTCTCGAGGAGGGCCTTCATGCTGGCGACCGTTCGCCTGCTGCGCTGCTGAACCGCGTTTATTCCGGCGCAATACCAGATCAGTGGGGGTGAGTATGACAGATGCTAAGGACGAGGAGACCGGGAGATTCTTGCCGGGAAACAAATTCTGGCTGGCCCGCAGCTCGCACGGGGTTAAGCCGAAGTTTGAAAGTGCGGATGAACTTCGTGACTCCTGCCACCAGTATTTCCAGTGGGTAGAAGATAACCCGCTATATGAGGCCAAGGCATTCGCATTTCAGGGTGTAGTTAAGGTTGAGAACCTTCCCAAGATGCGCGCTATGACTTTGCGGGGTCTTTGTCTGTTCATCGATGTGACTCGTGAGACATGGGGGGAATGGAAGAAGTCTCGGCCCGATTTATCTGACGTCCAGCGCGAAGCCGAAGAGATTATCTACTCTCAGAAGTTTGCCGGCGCTGCTGCTGACCTACTGAACGCCAGTATCATTGCGAGGGATTTGGGTCTTGCTGAGAAGAGCGAGCATGGAGGTCCGGACGGCGGACCTATGGTGGTTGAGATTGTCCGATTCACGAAGGATTAGACTGCCTGCGAACGGTTGGAAGCCACGCGTCTATCAGACTCCGTGCTGGGAGGCGCTAGAAGCGGGCATAAGGCGGGCATTGCTGGTTTGGCCACGCAGGCATGGCAAGGATGATGTTGCACTTCACTGGACGGCTTGTTCTACGCAGCGAGAGTCAGGCACGTATTGGCATATGCTTCCGCAGGCCACGCAGGCTCGCAAGGCGATTTGGGACGCTGTGAATCCGCACACGGGGTTGCGGCGCATCGATGAGGTCTTTCCGAAGGATTTAAGGTCGAACACGCGCGAGGATATGATGCTGATCCGTTTCAGGAACGGCTCAACATGGCAGGTTCTTGGCTCTGACAATTACGATAGCTTTGTCGGCTCTCCGCCGCGAGGGATTGTGTTTTCGGAATGGGCGTTGTGCAAACCTCAGGCGTGGTCTTATGCGCGACCTATTTTGCTGGAGAATAATGGCTGGGCTCTGTTTAACGGGACGCCGCGCGGCATGAACCACCATTATGAGATGTATAATTCGTATATGTCTGATGATGACTGGTTTGTGGAGAGGCTGACTGCGGCGGAGAGTGGGCTCTTTAGCCAGGAGCAACTTGATAAAGAGCTGGCTGAGTACATCAATGAGAATGGTAAGGAGATTGGTGAGGCGCTGTTCCGTCAGGAGTATATGACGGACTTTACGGCGATATCGACTGACGATCTGCTGATCACGTCTGAGATGGTTGACGCGGCGAAGGGCAAGCATTTACGCGAGCCGGACTATGCGCACTCGCCCCGGATCATCGGGGTTGATGTGGCGCGCTATGGCCGTGACCGCAGTGTGATTCAGAAGCGCCAAGGTCTTTACGTTCATGAGCCCATTGTTTTGGACAATGTTGACAACATGGCGTTGGCCTCGCGTGTCGCTCACGAAATCTGTGAGTGGAAGGCTGACGCGATTTTCATTGATGCTGGCCGTGGTGAGGGTGTGATTGACCGGCTGCGCCAGCTTGGGTTCAGCGTTTCCGAAATCAATTTCGGTGGCAAGCCTATTAATCCGCGCTATGCCAACAAGGTTACAGAGATGTGGGCTCTTGTCGGGCAGGAGCTTGATCGCGGCATGGCGCTGCCTGACCACCGTGAACTCGCCGCTGAATTGACTGGACGTTCGTACATGTTTGACAGTGCTGGCCGGATGATTCTTGAGAGTAAGGAGAAGATGCGCCGCGAGGCGATGGAGGGCAGGCGCTCTATCCGCTCACCTGACCATGCCGACGCGCTCGCGCTTACCTTTGCCCAGCCTGTTGCGCCGAAAACCACGGTGGTTGATGAAGCGCCGCACACCGCATCGGCGGTGCATGAGTATGATCCGTTTGCTTATTGAGAAGGAAAAGCCAATGTGTATTGGAAGTAGACCCAAGATTCCGCCACCTCCTGCGCCACCTACGCCTGTCGAGACGCCGAAGGCTGCGGGTGACGACACGCAACGTGCTGGCAATCGTACGCGGGATAGGCTGCGGGCTATGGCTGGCCGTCAATCGACTATTCTGACGCAATCGGGCGGATCAGCCAATACGGCTCAACGCTCGCTTCTCGGCGGCTGATATGTGTTTCAACAGCCGGGCGGGGGGAATTCAGCAAGCGCAGAGGGCGGGATCGCGTTCACCTGATTCTGGCCGCAATCCTGTCGATCCTGTCAATCCTAACCGTTCGGCCACGCTATTGACTCGGGACACGCGGGAGATTGGCGATCCGTTGAATTATGGTTTGTCATTGCTCGGAGGATTTGGTGACGGCGTTGGCCCGGGTGGAATGGCTTTGGGCTCGGGTGCTGTCAATCTTCCGATAGGCCGGAGAGGTCAGCCCGGATCGCGCGGGGGGACTGGAGGTGGCTCTGGAGGCGGCTCTGGCGGTAGCACTGGCGGTAGCACTGGCGGCGGCGGTGGTGGTTCTGTTGGCGGCGGCGGCGGTCGCGGTGGTGGTTCGAATCTGGTTTTAAAGTAAGGTGAAATATTCATGACTGACACCAGGACGCCATATCATCGCCGACATGCGAGGATGAAGACCGTACGTTCGGGTTTTGAACCGCAGTGGCGGGAAATTCGTGACTATCTCGCGCCGAAGCGATTTCGTGAGCACAAGAGCGACAATAATGATGGTCGCAAGGCTCACACCAAGATTGTTGACGAGACAGCGTTGCGCGCCCGGCGTGTGTTTGTTTCCGGCTTTGTTGCGGGCATGACGAGCCCGGCGCGTCCATGGTTCAAGCTGGTGACTCCGGATGCGGAGTTGATGGAGAGCCATAGCGTCAAGGTGTGGCTTGAAGAGGTAGAGCGCCGGATCAGGCTGGTGTTCCAGCGTTCAAACTTCTATCAGGCCATTCCTGCGATCTATGATGATCTGGGGACGTTTGGCACTTGCGCGATGAGTGTGCTGGAGAACTTCGATACGGTGGCGTGGTTTTATCCGCATGTTGTCGGCGAGTATTATGTTTCTGCGAATGACATGGGGTTGGTGGATACGGTTTATCGGGAAACGGCCAAGACGACTCGCCAGCTTGTCGAGATGTTCGGGATTGATGCTGTCTCCAATACGGTAAAGAACCTTTACAATAACGACCAGACAGAAGCGCAGATTGAGTGCGTTCAGGCCATAGAGCCGAATGATGATCGCATTGATGGGCGGCAGGACTTCCAGAATATGCCGACGCGCTCGGTGTGGTTTGAGAAGGGTGGTCCGGCAGATAGGTTCCTTGGCAAGCGCGGCTTCACTGAGTTTCCGACAATGGTGGGCCGCTGGTATGCGTCCATGTCTGATGATTACGGGGTTGACTGCCCTGGCATGACGGCGCTGGGCGGTGTGAAGCAGCTTCAACATGAGCAACAGCGCAAGGCGCAGGCCATTGACAAGATGGTGAATCCGCCGGTTCAAGCTCCGTCCAGCTTGCTGCGCGCGCCACTTAGCCTGTTGCCGGGTGGCGTCACCTATTATGATGAGGCGAATGCTGGGGCTGGCATCCGTCCGTTGTATGAGATGAATCCGCGCATTAACGAACTGATGCTCGACATTCAGGAGGTTCAGCAGCGCATTAACGAGACGTTTTTCGTTGATATGTTCCTGATGATTTCACAACAGGACGATGTGCGCACGGCCACTGAGATTGCGCTACGAAATGAAGAGAAGTTACTTGTGCTCGGGCCTGCATTGCAGCGCGTCCAGACCGAGATACTGGACCCGTGCATAGATCGTGTCTTCAACATCATGGCGCGAACCGATCAGTTGCCTGATATCCCTGACGATCTTGAGGGTGTGAATCTTCGTGTCGAGTATATCTCGATGTTGGCGCAGGCGCAGCAGAGCGTCGGTTCATCCAGTATTGAGCGCTTCCTCGCTGCAACGGGTAACATGGCCGCTGTGAGTCCTGAAGTTCTTGACAAGGTAAATTATGACGAGGTGATTGATGAATATGCCAATGTTCTTGGCGTGTCCCGCCGGATACTCCGTGCTGATGATGAGGTGGCTGCACTACGACAGGCGCGTGCTCAACAGCAGGCGGCGATGCAGGCGGCGCAAATGAGTGAGACACTGGCGAAGTCTGCGAAAACGGCGAGTGAGATCAATATAGGACAGGACAGCGCAATTCAGCGGCTGACGAGCGGCGTATGACCAGCGAGCGCCTTGAGGCTGACCAGTATGCAGAAGACATCAAGTGGCTTTTGTCTTCCAAGCAAGGACGGCGGATCGTGTGGCGGTTATTGGCTGCGACTGGCATTCATCGCAATTCGTTCACGGGTAACTCGACTACGTTTTTCCGCGAGGGGGAGCGGAATGTCGGGTTGCGATTTACTCGGGACTTCATGGCTGCGGCAGCAGAGGAATACCGGATCATGTGGACAGAGAACGCGCGCACAGAGGACTTTGATGTGCGTGACGCTAACGGGCGGGCTGAAGAAAGCCCGCCGTGGGTTTTTGACGAATAAGGAGATATGTCATGGCTGAAGAAGCTGTAGTTGAAGAATCCGAAGGGACGGTACTGACCGCTCAAGAAAACACCGACGCGGCAGAAGAATCCCCGGACCAGGCCAAAGCGGACCAATCCGCAGAGGCCGCGCCAGAAGGCGAAGATGAGGCAAAGGCCGAATCCAAACCTGATGGTGATGACGCGGAGCCTATAGAGTATGGCGACTTTGCCATGCCTGAGGGTTTCGAGTTGGATGAGGCGGCGATGGAAAGCGCGCTGCCTATTTTCAAGGAACTGAGGCTCGATCAGGAACAGGCGCAAAAGTTGGTTGACATGCACGTAGCCAATGAGCAGCGCAAAGCTGAGAGCTTTGGGGCGCAATACAAAGAGCTTACGGATAAATGGGTCTCTGGCATTCATGAAATGTGGGGACCGGCAGATAGTCCGAAGTTCAAGGAAAACATGACCGTTGCGGCGAAAGCCGTGGAGTTTGGCGGTCCTGAATTCCGTGATGCGCTCAACGAAACCGGAGCGGGCAATCATCCCGCAATGGCTGAGTTCCTACACCGCGTCGGAAAGGCGCTATCCGAGGACGTGATGGGCGGCAAGCCCTCACAGGGTCAAAAGACCCCTCTCGAACAGCGTCTATATCCTAGCATGTATCAGACCTAAGCCAGCCTCGCTTGTGAGGTTCTGGCCTTACCCTTAATGGAGAAAGTATCATGGCTGAATTGAACGCCAAAAATCCCACGCTCCTCGATCTTGCCCGTCTGAAAGACCCGGACGGCACGGTTGCGGACATTGTTGAAATCATGAACGAGACTAACGAGGTGATGCAAGACATCTCGTTCCGTGAGGGCAATCTCACGACCGGTCATCGTTCCACGATCCGTGCTGGTATTCCGGCACCGACCTACACAAGGCTCTATGGCGGCGTTCAGCCGACCAAGGGCACGACTGTGCAGGTTGAAGATACCTGTGCTATTCTTGAAGCATATTCGGAAATCGACAAGCGGCTTGCTGATCTGGAAAACAATCAGGCGGCTTATCGCATGAGCGAGGACCGTGTGCATATCGAGGGTTTCGCACAGGAAGTTGCCAACGGCATCTTCTACAATGACGAAGATGTGTCGCCTGAGAAGTTCACTGGCCTTGCTCCGCGCTACAATTCGCTCAGCGCGGACAATGCGGAGAACATCGTTGTCGGTGGCGGGCTCGGTTCGGATAACGCTTCGATCTGGCTGGTTGTCTGGGGTCCTCAGACCTGCATGGGTATCATCCCTAAAGGTTCTGTTGCCGGTATGCAGGTGCGCGATCTTGGCGAAGATACCAAGGTAAACCCTGATGGCTCGATGTATCAGGTTTACCGCACTCACTACCGGTTTGATGTTGGCCTGACGCTGAAGGACTGGCGCTATGTGGTTCGCATCCCGAACATTGATCGTTCCTCCCTGTCCACTACCTGGACATCAGGTGCGTTCTCGGGTGGTGCCGATCTGTCGGACTTGATGCATCAGGCAATCACACAGGTTCCCAACCTGAATGCGGGTCGTGCGACCTTCTACTGTGACCGCTCGATTCTCGGGACGCTGCGCCGTCAGGTCAGCGCAAAGACCAATGAGTCCACACTGCAAGCCGAGAATGTTGGCGGCACCTTGCAGACCTCGTTCATGGGCATTCCACTGCGCCGCTGTGATGCTCTGTCTGGCAACGAAGCCGCCGTATCTTAACGGTCAAAGAAAGGAAACTGACCAATGGCTATTCTTGATGAACGCCTTGAGTTCGCTGATGGCGTGAGTGTTGCTGCTGCTGCAGGAACCGCTCTCATCGGTGATGTTATCAATCTTGATGTCGCTCGTGATATCGGGGTGGGCAAACCGCTTTACCTTGTGCTTCGCTGCGCGACTTCCATCATCACTGGCGGGCTTGCCGGGACTATCAAGTTCCAGCTTGTCTCTGATGCACAGGCCGCGGTTGCGGTTGATGGATCGGCAACGGTGCATTACGACACCGGCACATTTGTGACCGATGGAGACGACGCCAATGAGTTAGATGCTGGAGCCTTGATTGCGGTTATTGCTCTGCCTCGTGAGGGCAATGCGTATGAGCAATATCTTGGCATTCTTGCAACTGTCGCTACTACCACAGTGACGGATGGGGCGATTGATGCCTTCATCACTGAAAACCCGCCGGGCGGCTGGAAAGCCTATCCCGACGCATCCAACTAAGGAGGTACCTTGATGGCTAAAGTTCTTTTTAAGAAACGCTTTTTCATTGAGGGCTACCAGTTCGCAAAGGGGGTGGGAGAGGTTCCAGACCGGTTCCTCGACCGCCTCCCTTTGGGCTCGGAAGTTCTTGACGAGAAAAAGGCGAAGGAATTGGAAAAGGCAAAAGCCGACACTGGCCAGCCTGAACCGATGACGCTTTCTCAGCACCGGAGGGGGGCAAAGAACGCCCGCCCGCTTGGTAAGCAAGAAGCGCCTAAATGATCCAGGTGCAGGTATTCTGGCGCGATCTTGGTGGGTCGCCTGAAATCTCCTGTCTGTCGTGTGGTGAGACGGTTTTGCTCAAGACGGGTGAAACCGTCTCCCATTGCGGCATAGATTACGTGTTGCGCTCTGAATTGGAGCGTGGCGGCAAGGTGCGCATGAATGTGAGGGTTAAAGATGGCGGTCAGTAGCGAAGTTCAAATCTGCAATCTTGCTCTTTCACGGATTGGGGACGGAACCACGATTCAGTCACGTACCGAGGAATCCGCACAGGCCATTGCCTGCAATCTCGTTTATGACAAGGCGCGTGATAGCCTGTTGCGCGATATTGATCCCGGCTTTGCGCGGCGTGTGACCACGTTGGCTCTGACTGGTACGGCACCAGATTACTGGACATATTCCTATGCCATGCCGACTGATGCGTTAGCAATCCGCTTTATTTACTCCGAGGCATATCAGCGGTTTTCCCGAGATGAGCAGGCGTATGAAGTGGCGTCAAATGCGTCCGGGCAGCTGATCTGGACGGATATTCAATTTGCCCGCGCTGCTTATACCGCTTCAATCAGCGACACCATTTTTTTTGATGAGGCGTTTACTGACGCGCTGATCCTGCGCGTTGCTGCCGACATTGCCATGCCCATCACATCTGATCAGCCGACGCGGGACAATGTGGTGAGGGAATACTTGGCCGCGGTGAGTCGTGCAAAGGCGCAAAACATGCGGGAGAGTTACGAGGATTATACCAGATGGACGGCTTCGCAGATTGAGGCTCGTTCCTAGATGGCTCTGCGATCAGCCCTTCAACAGGCCTCTTTTACTGGTGGCGAGGTTAGTCCGTCGCTCTATGGCCGTGTTGATCTGTCGCGCTACACGACAAGTTTGCGTACCTGCCTTAACTGGTTTGTGAAGCCGGAGGGCGGCGTTTCCAAGCGGTCTGGAACGCGCTTTATCTGCGAGGTCAAGAATCATGCTGCCGAAACGCGCATAGTCCCCTTCCAGTTTTCGACAACAGCAACCTATGTGCTGGAATTTGGCGATCAGTATATGCGTGTTATCAAGGACGGCGGGCAGGTTCTGGAGTCAGCAAAGAACATAACCGGCATCACGCAAGCAAATCCTGCTGTTGTGACTAGCGCCAGTCATGGCTATTCTAATGGAGATCACGTTTTTATCCAAGGCGTATCCGGCATGGCGCAGGTCAATCAGCGCACGTTTGTTGTGCGGAACAAAACCGCAAACACATATGAGCTTGAAACGGTTGCGGGTGGTGCCGTCGATTCCACAGGATACGATGCCTATACGTCAGGCGGTACGTGCTCAAAGGTCTATGAGATTGCCACGCCATATAGCGCGGCGGCTGCTGGCGAGATGAAATATGCACAGAGCGCGGATGTTTTGTATATCGCGCACCCCTCGTATGCGCCGCGCAAGCTATCACGCACAGGTGATGCGGCATGGACGTTAGAGGTTATGGACTTTGGGACAGACCTTGTTCCTCCGTCCGGGTTTACAGGGTCATGGTCAAGCACGTATCCGGATGGTTCGACCTCTGAAAAATACATCATCACCTCGTTTGATAGCGCAACCGGCGAGGAAAGTATTGCATCTGATCCGCCGATCATTGTGGCGCGTAACAAGGTTTGGACAGCCGGAGTAACGATTGGCCTTTCATGGTCGGCGGCAATTGGCGCAACCGATTACAACATTTACAAGGCGCAGTCCGGCGTATTTGGATATGTTGGCACGGCAAGCACAACCAGTTTCAGCGATAACAATATCGTTCCGGACACGACAGACACGGCACCTGAAGCGTTCAACCCGTTTGCGGATGACAACCACCCTTCAACGGTAACATTTTTCGAGGACCGGCTTTACTGGGCGGCATCGAATACGCTTCCGCAGACTGCATGGGGAAGCCAGCCCGGCAATTACACCAATCACGACCGATCTAGCCCTCCGAATGATGGCGATGGCGTGGAGTTCACTATCAATGCGCGCCAGGTGAACAAGATAGAACATATGGTTCCTCTTGATGATCTTATTCTTCTGACGAGCGGCGCGGTCTGGGCGGCGTCCGGACAGGGTGAGAACGAGCCGCTCACGCCAAACTCGATCCGTGTGCGGGTGCAGTCCTATTCCGGTGCAGAAAGCGTTGAACCTGTTTTGATCTCAGACACGGTTCTTTATGTTGAGGACAAGGCGCAGAGCGTGCGCGATCTTTACTATCAGTTTGCATCCGACGCCTACACCGGATCGGACCTCACCATCATGTCGCGCCATTTGTTTACCGGAAAGACAATTGTGGACTGGGCTTTCTCCAAGGTTCCACATTCTATCGTATGGGCCTGCCGTTCGGACGGCGCACTGCTTGGCCTGACCTATGTGCGTGAGCATGAGGTGTGGGGATGGCATCGCCATGACACCGCCGCAAGCGGAAAATTTGAGCACGTCGCTGTGGTTTCTGAAGGTGACGAAGATGCGGTATATTTTGTGGTTAAGCGGACTATTGGGGGAGAAACACACCGGTTTATCGAGCGCCTGCAAAGCCGTGTTTTCTCGGATCAAACCGACGCCTATTTTGTAGACTGCGGCCTGAAGTATGACGGCGCGGAAACTTCGTCGCTTACCGGGCTTTGGCATCTTGAAGGAGAAGACGTTGCCATTCTGGCTGATGCCGAAGTGGAGCCCGCCCAGACAGTAACAAACGGAACAGTCACGCTACAAAACCCTGCGACAAAGGCGAGCGTGGGCTTGCCCTACACTGCTGATGTTGAAACGCTGGACCTGAATGCTCCTATTGAGGGCGGGGCGCTGGCATCTAAGAATCGCAAGGTGTCAAAGATTCACCTTCGCATTAACGAGGCACGAGGTCTTTTTGCGGCTGAAACGGGCTCAGGCGTTTTGAATGAGCTGAAACAGCGCACAACCGAGGCTTATGGTGATCCCATTGCGCTTCAATCTGGCATCGTTGAAATCGTAGTCAATTCGACATGGGGCAAGCGGGGCCGTGCCTTCATCCGTTCAAGTGATCCGCTTCCGGCTGAAATACAGTCTATCATTCCAGAGTTTGCGGTCGGTGGATGATTGAGATCGTTCCGGCAGATACCGGGCATGTGCGCGCGATTGTTCCGAACCTTCGTGACGCGGACAAAATCGAAGTTTACGCGCAGTCTGGACAGTCTGCGGGAATTGCGCTTCTTGCTTCTGTGTCTGTTGGGAAGTCTGAAACAGCTTTGATGGATGGTGAGCCTGTCGCGATGTTCGGTGTCTCTCCTTTGAGCGTTGTAACACGTTCCGGGGTTCCGTGGCTTGTTGGAACCGGCAAATTGCTTGATATTCCGGCGACGTTCGCGCGCGTGAGCCGTGCCGAAGTCAATGGCTGGATGGAAAAATATGACTATCTTATGAACCATGTCGATGCACGTAATTCGGTATCTATCCGCTGGCTGCAATGGCTTGGCTTTACGATACACGACGCAGAGCCACATGGACCGTTTGGCGTGGCGTTTCACAAGTTTGACTGGAGCCGATAATGTGTGGACCTGCACTTCCTGCAGTAATGGTAGCCGCCTCGACCGCCGTAACTGCCTTTGGGCAGGTGCAGGCTGGACGGGCCGCTCAAGCCTCGGCGAATTATAACGCAGAGGTTCAACGCAATAACGCTATCATTGCGCGCAATCAGGCTGGACAAGAAGAAGAAAGAGCCCGGCTTGACATTACCCGGCGTCAGCGTGAGCAGGCTCAGATTCAAGGCCGTCAGCGCGCGTTGGCCGGGGCCTCTGGCGTTGAGATAGCATCCGGATCGCCGCTTGCGGTACTGGTTGGAACCGCAGAGCAGGGCGCTCTTGATGTCGCAATCATCCGCTCCAATGCGGATCAACGCATTCAGGACCTTCGCTTTCAGGGTGCAAATCTTGATGCGCAATCGGTCCTAACGCGCTCAGATGGTCGAAGCGCACGTAGCCAAAGTTTGCTTCAGGCAGGTGGCACTCTTCTTTCCGGTGCGTCTCGGGCATCTGGCTTGTGGCAGAACAGGGGAAATTAGATGCCGCAGGTTCCTCTTTCTACCGTTCAGGTTCAAACGACTCAGGCCAGCCAACAGGTGCAGGCATCACCCGATGCGTTCGGTGCCGGGGTTGGGCGTGGCCTGCAATCCGTTGGTCAGGGTCTTGACGCTCTTGCACAGCGCGCCCAACAAATACAGGAAGAAAACGACGCAGCGAGTGCTATGGAGGCCTATACGCGCGCTTCTGACGCTGCGCGCGAGTTTCTGCGCGGAGAACAGGGGTTTCTCACCCGAGAGGGACGCGAGGCTTTTGAAGGATATGACGACGCGCAGGCTAGGTTTGATGAGCTGTCGCAGGAATATCGTCCCGAAAGTCAAGGAGCCCGAGAGGCGTTTGAACAGCTTTGGCGCAGCCGCCGTGAAGGCGCGCTCAACACTATCGCCACACATGCGGCCAATCAGCGCCGAGCGTATTTTGAGAACTCCCGCACGGCTTTTCAGCAAGAACAGCTTAATACGGCTATTGAGAATTATTCCAACCCGGAGATTTTTGACGAGAGCATTGCGCGCGGTGTTGCTGCAATCCGGGCGTCTGGTGCAAACGGAAGGCGTCCGGCTGATGAAATCAATCTGGAAGTCGCTGAATATCAGTCTCAAGCGGTGCGGACTGGAATAGCCGCAGCACTGGATTCGGGCAATTTTGCACAGGCCGAGGCGCTGCGTGATCGCCATGGTGATCGCCTGATTGGTGAAGACAGAGCAACGGTTGATGCGCTGATAGAGCGCGGCGCTCTGACTGTGCGCCGTCAGGAAGCCACTGACGAGATATTCTCCCGCTTTGGAACGGATGAGCGTTCGGCCCGCCGTCATATCCGCGAAAACTATGAGGGCGATCTGGAGGACTCCATCATACAGGACTATAACCGCCGTGTGGGTGAGGTCCAGATCAGCCAGACTGAGCGGCGTGAATATGTGATGCAACAGGCGGTTGCCGCTGTCGAGGCTGGAATGCCGGTCGATGAGTTGCCGCCGTCTCAATTCCTTGCCCTGAATGAGGGGGAGAGAGAATGGTTGCGCCGTCGCCAATCCGGTCTCCCCATGTCAACGGATTTTGAGGCCTATACCAATTATGCGAACATGGATGAGGCCAGCTTGCGCACGGTAGATTTGACTGAGGCGCGCCGCAATCTGGATGACGAAGATTATAACCGCGTCGTAGGGTGGGTTCGCCGCGCTCGTGATGGCGAGTTTGATCCGGATGCGCTTGACGGGGTGCGCAGTGAGTTGGCTGTTGTAAATGAAACGCTTATCGGTATGGGCATAGATCGCGGTGCGGATGAGTGGAATCGTTTTCATCAAAATGTCGAGCGCAACCGGCGCGCGCTGGCGCGGCGCGAGGGCCGCGAGCCGAACGCTGATGAGACGCAGGCGATTGTCGATAGTCTTGCCCGTGAAGTTGTGTTTGAGCGCCCCGGCCTGTTCAATGATGTGAGAGGCCGAATTGGAACAACCGGGTTCGGTGACGCCATTCCGCCTGAACATCAGGCGGCTGTGCTGGCTGCGTTCCCTGAAACCCGCATTCCTCAATCCGCTGCGGTAGGTCTGTATAACAGGGCAATTGAATCCTACCGTGAGCGCGGGGTTCTTGACCCGTCTCCGGACGAAATTCAGGAAGCCGTTGCATGGCTGCGTGAGCAAGGGCGTGAAAATGACCGCTGATCCATTTGAAACGGCTGCCAGCCGCAGAAGTGCCGAGACGTTATCCGATCCTTTTGAGGCTGCACGTCAGCGCCGCGCTCAACGAGCGGAAGCCACTCATCGCTATGTGCGTGACACTAACCCGGACGAGGCCGCAGAGGCGTTAAGCCTGTCTGATGCGCTTCAAGTCCCGTTTACCTTTGCCATGCGCAACCGTGCCGCCATGGTTCAGGCGGTAGATGACCGCGACATCCAGACCTATTTGCGCAACTCTCCATTGACATCTGCGTTCATGAGTCAGCCTGAACAGGCGGCGGTAACGAGCGATTCCGTGCGCGAACTGGCCGAGATAGAACGTCTTATCGCCGAGCGTAATGCGCCCCGGCGCTCAATAGCGCGTCAGGTTGTTGAGGTTCCTCGCACCGCAGCTGCTGGCGCGCTATCGCTGGGTGGTGGTCTGGCGGGTCTCGCTGATTTATATGAGGCCTCCTATGTCATCCCGGTCAGCCGGTTCTTGAACGAACGCACGGGCGGCGGGCTGGATGCCTTCAATCAAGTGGGTCCTGATGTGATTAACCGCGTCGCTGAAGCCGTCACACCGACGACATTGCTCCGCAATGCCGGTGAGGGGTTTGAGAATCTGGCAGATGCTGTTCGGCCAGATGATCCGGGGTTTGTGGATCAGATTGGCGAAGCGTTGGGGCAAATTGCTGGTGCAGTGGGTTTGTCTCTTGGCACGTCGAATCCGGCTCCTGTCGTGGGCTTGTTTTCAGGTCTTGGGGCTCGCCAGCAATCAGAGCGGATGCGCTCGCTGGGTATTGACCCAAACGAAAACCCGGATGCGCTGATTCAGGGCGCGACCGTGACAGGCGCAACCGAGGCGCTCCGTCTGGGCAGTATCATGCGTGTGCTTCCGGCATCTGTGCGTAGCCGTGTGGCTTCGAGCGTCTTTGCCCGTATTGCAGGGCAGGCGGGAGAGGAGGCGGCACAAGAGGCTGTAGAGAATATTGGGCAAAATCTGATTGCTCAGGGCTATGATGCCGAGGCGCGCCTGTTTGAAGGTGTGGCGCAAGAGGCAACAACGGCTGGAACGGCTTCAGCGATATTTCAGGGTCTTGTGGAGGTTGCCTTACCAGGGCGAGCGCGTCAGGCGCGGGCTCGGCAAGAGGCCGAAACGATGACGCAACTGCGCGAAGCGGTTGAACAGGTACCGGCATTCCAACGCAGCCGCGAGGCTATTGAGAGTTTTCTCAATAACGCAACCGAGGCGCAAACCGTGTTTCTCGACGATGAAGGCGTAACGGCTCTTTATCAAACGGAAGGCTTTGATGTGTTGCGCTCTCTTGGTGTAACCGAGGATCAGGTGTCAGCGGCCTTTGCCGGAAATGATGTGGAAATATCTGCCTCCCGTCTTCTGACCGTGCAGGACCGCGCTCAATATGATAGGCTGGTAGAAATCACCCGTATTGATCCCGATGCGGACACTCTGGCCGAGGCAGCAAACGCGGCATTCAACGCGGCGCGCGAGATTGATTATTCCGAGGCACTGGCCCGGCTGCGTGACGAGGAACAATCGCTTGAGGGCTTTGAGATTGTTCAAGAGAATGTGACGCAACAGCTTCAGAACGCGGGCCGCTCGCTGGAGGAATCGCAGACTGCTGGCGTGTTGTGGGGTGCTATCTTCCGCACAATTGAGGAACGCTTTGGGGTCGATTCTGCTCGGACATTTGAACGCCTTGGCTTGAATATCCAGCGGGCTGATGCGCAACAGCGCCGCGCCGATTTGACTGACTTGCTTATTGAAGACTTGCGCCGCGATGCCATACCGAGTGAGGCTGAGGCTTTTGGTCCGACGCTTCAAGACTATGCCCGCGATGAAGGTTTGATTGCCCGGCGTGGTGAACTTGAACTTGACGATGCGGCGCTGGATGCTTTTGGCGAGCGCGCAACAGAGTTGGGTTTCTTTCCGGAGCGTCCGTCTGCAAATGATATCCGGCAGGCGCTTGAGGGTGGCCCGGTCTATCTGGAAAGCAACCGTAACGAGCCGGTGGCGCAACGTCGTGAGGCACTTTTGAGCCTGCAAGAGCAGGTGCGCGGATCGGGGATTGATCTTGCCGATGCAAGTAACGATGCGGTGCGCTCCGCTCTGGGTGATGTGCTGAATCAAGAAGGCAAGGGCGATGCGCGCGCACAAGTCCTCATTCCCGGCGGTGGTGTTCTTTCTGATCAGGACACCATTGTCAGGCTATCGCAGGCGGCGGACAAAACCTCATTCCTGCATGAAACTGCACACATTTATCTTGAATTGCTTGCCGAGATGGAAAGCGAGAATGATGCGGTTGCCGCTGATATGGCGACGATCCGTGAATGGCTGGGCTCTGAACCGGGCGCAAAGTTGACCCGCGAACAGCATGAGACGTTTGCGGAATCTTTTGAGGTCTATCTGATGGAGGGCAAAGCGCCGTCAACAGAGATGAAGGGCGTGTTTCGTAAATTCCGTGCGTGGTTCCTTCAGGTTTACCGCAATCTGCGCGGTCAGTTGCCTGCGCTGAACGATGAAGCCCGTGAAATCTTTGACCGGATGCTGGCAACCGATGATGAAATCACGGCTGCGCGCAATGGTTATGCGCTCACTCTGTCCTCCGTTATGGAGGGGCTGATGGACTCTGATGAGGTTGGGAGATACCGCGAGGACGCGCGGCGCGCCGGAGATGTGGCGTTTGACCGCCTGCTGCGCAAGCACATTGCGCAAATCCAGCGCCGGGAAACGAGACGTTACAAGGACGGGTTGCGGGAGGTCGAGCAACAGGTTCGCAGCGAAATCATGGCTATGCCGGTGTATCGCGCCTTTGCCGATCTAACGCGCCCTGACGGGCCAAAACTGGACAAGGCAGCCATTATCGAAATGCGGGGCGCAAGCGCGCCAGCGGCCATTCCACGGTCAAGCAGGGCGGTGTATGCGGCCAAGGGCGGCGTTCATCCGGACGTGGTGGCAAATGATTACGGGTTTACGTCCGGCGATGAAATGCTTGTTGCCCTGATCGGGGCGCGCAAACCAAAGGATGCCATTCAGGCCGAGGTGGACCGCCTGATGCGGGAGCGGTTTGGCGACATTCGCACTGATGGCACTGTGGAGCGTGAGGCGCTTCAAGCCGTCCATAATGAGCCGCAGATCAGAGCCATGAGTGCAGAGGCTGATGTGCTGGCTAAGCGCGCTGGCAGACAGCCAATTCCACTGAATGCAATCAAGGCTTGGGCAGATAACGAAATAAATACGCGTCCGATCCGGGACGTAATTCAACCTGGCCGGTATGCCATTAAAGCGCGCGACCTTCATAAGAGGGCGATCCGCGCCGCAGCGCGTGAGCAGTGGATGGACGCGATGCGCTACACGCATCAGGCGATGGCGCAACATGAACTGGCGAGGCGCGCGTTCAAGGCGCGCGAGGAAATCGAGAAGATCAATCGCCGCGTTTCGACTAGCAGGAATCGCAGCGTAAAAACAGCGTCGAAAACGATGGACCCGCAGTTTCTGCGCGCCGCAAAGAATTTGATCGCGCTCTATGATGGCCGCGCCGAGGACGCTAAGGTCGCGCGTAACGATCTGATCAAGTGGGCTGATGAGATCAATGCAGGGGATTATCCCGGTGAGATTGGTTTGCCGACATCTCTGCTGGAAAATGACGTGCGCGCAATGCGTGAAATGTCGTTTGAGCAATTGCGTGATTTTGACCGATCGGTTCGCAATATCGAGTATGTCGGGCGTCGTAACAGTGAGGCTGAACTGGCTGCGTTCAAAGAAGAAAATGCCCGCTTTGCCGAGGGCATTCTTGAAAACGCACGACGCAAAAAACCACGCGCCCGCGATCCTACCGGTGTGCTCAATGCCGTCCAGCGGTTTGGCGAAACGGCGGACGCCCAAATCACGCGATGGTCATTTATCCTTGAAGCGCTGGACGGGTTTGATCCTGACGGGCCTATGCAGCGGGAGTTTGATGGTGAACTGCGCGCCGCAAGTTCTGATGAATTAAACCGAAACGATGCCGACGCGAAGAAATTGCGCGATATTCTCAATGAGTTTGGCATAACGCAGGGCGACATGAACCGCCGTGTCCATGTACCACAGCTGGACCCGAATAATCCGGTTCGCATGGAGACGCTGATTTCACTCGCTTTGAACATGGGTAATGATGGGAATATCAGCCGTGTGCTCAATGACCCTACGATTTTGGCTGAGGACCCGGAAGCGATTGTTTCCATGCTGGATCAGCATCTTGAAAAGCGCCATTGGGACGGTGTGCAGGCGGTATGGGATTATATTGACACCAAATGGCCCGAGCTGTCAGCGCTTGAGCAGCGGGTCAAGGGCGTTGCTCCTGCCAAGGTGGAGGCGTCTCCCATCACAACCCGTCACGGCACTTATGCGGGCGGATATTATCCGATTGCCTACGACCGAACGAGCGTTCAAAATCAGGACATTGCCGAGGGCACCGATCAGGAGCGCTATGATAGCTGGAAGGATGGCGGCTCTGTCCGGGCCTCAACGCGGCAGGGACATGCCGAAGCCCGTCTGAAAAATGCCGGGAGCCGTCCGCTTGATCTTAGCCTGTCGGTGGCGCTGCAACATCTTCAGCAGGTCAATAAAGATATTGCCATGCGCGAGACAGTGACGCGGCTTGACCGCCGCCTGCGCGCGCCGGAAGTCAGAGAGGCCATTTTCGCCACGCAGGGCCGGGAAATTTATCAAGCAATGCAAACCATTCTTCGCCGAACGGTGGCTGGTTTGGAGCGCCCGGCGACTATTCCTGAAAAGCTGATCCGCCGCGCCCGCGTGAATTGGGCTGTGTCCATTCTCGGCCTGTCGGTGCGAACGGTTTTGCTTCAGCCTACCTCGCTCATTCAGACAGTCGTTCCGAAATACGGACTGAAAACAGTTCGCCGTGGTTATGCAGAATTCTGGCTCGGCAATGGCGTTACAGGACCTGCTAAGAGCCTGTCATTTATTACTGAGCGGTCATCGTTCATGCGTGAGCGCGTCACAACGGCAACACGAGAACTATACGACAACATCAAGGCGCAGAAAATTCACGCCCGATGGGGCCGCATTCAGGCGATGAGTTTGAAGCCGATGGTTATGATGGAGATCATGGCCGTGGGTGGTCCAATCTGGATGGGTGTTTATCGTGCCCAAATTGAGGCTGGCGCAAGCGAGCGTGATGCTATTTCTGCGGGCGACCGCGCTGTTGCGACGACACAGGGCTCTGGCCTGCCGATGGATCAAAGTGTGCTCCAGGGCGGCAATGAGATTGCCAGGGCCTTCACGTTTATGTGGGGCTATATGTCGGGCGTTTATGGTCTGACGCGATCAAAGATAGGTGATTTCAAAAGCACACGGGAAGTGTTTCCGCTCGTTTCGGCAATGGCCCTCATGTATGTCGTTCCGGGCTTTATCGAGGCTCTTCTGGACGCGCCGGATGATGACGATGAGACTTATCTTGACCGTGTTTTGAAGCGTCAGCTTTCGACGGTGACGGGCGCGGTTCCGGGTCTTTCTCTGGTTTCGGGGGTGTGGGCATATGGATCAGACTCTTTTGCTCTCGACCGCACATTCAAGGACACAGGCCGTGCGTGGGAGTCCTATCAGACTATTGGTCAGGATTTGTGGGAAGATGGCCATACCGATGGTGAGGCTGTTCGTGCCGCGCTTCTGCGCACCGGGGACGCGCTGACCACTATCATAGGCATTCCCGGCTGGGCTCAGTTCAAGCGGACATACCGTACGCTTACTGAAGATGATGATCCGACGCTGTATGAGGCGCTTGTGAGCGGGCCGGATCGGAAATGATCAATTTAACTGAAACACCTACTGGAGTAATGCCATGACCGTTTCCTCAGAAACCTCCAAAGTCGTTTTGTCCGGAGACGGCGCAAACAAGAGCTTTCCGTTTGGCTTCAAGATTTTTCTGTCCGATGACCTTGAAGTGCGAAAAACAGATAGTGTTGGCGTGGAGACGGTTGTTTCCTCGTCTAACTACTCGGTGACGATCAACGGGGAGAGTGGCGGAACCGTTACATATCCGACGAGCGGAGCGGCATTGGCTGCAAACGAAAAGCTGACGCTTGCCCGCAAGCCTGCAATGACACAGACATTTGACTTCACGAATCAGGGCGCATTCCTAGCCCAGAACCATGAAGATGCCTTTGACAAGGTGGTGATGATGGCTCTGGAGCTTAAGGAGGAAAGCGACCGCTCCTTCAAGAAGCAGATTTCAGACGAAAGCGGTGCCTCTCTGGTCTTGCCGGACCTGACCAGCCGGGCAAACAAGACGTTCAACTTTGATGCCAACGGCGATCTGCAATTGACCGAGTTGGGCTCGATTGAGGCCGTATCTGGCAGCATCTCCTCAATCAATACTGTGGCCGCAGATTTGAACGGTGGCAACACTATTGGAGCGGTTGCGGCAAACCTTTCAGGAAGCGATACTGTCGGGGCGGCGGCTACGCTGGTAAATGCAGGATCGCCGGGCTTTCCGTCAATCGCATCAGCAGGGACGGTTAATGTTCGCTCGATTACGGCTGGTACTGGTATTGGCGTCAGCAATGGCAATGGTGTCAGCGCGAACCCGGCTATATCCCTGTCGCATCTTGGGCTGGAAAGCCTGACTGATCCGGGCGCTGACCGTATCTTGTTCTGGGACGACAGCGCGAATGTGAGCGCGTGGGGGGTGGTCGGCAATGGCCTTTCTCTGACTGGCACGACGCTGGCGACTAACGATTCAGCAATTGACCATGATGTGCTGGCCAACTTTGTCGCTGATGAGCATGTGGCGCACTCCGGCGTGTCGATTATTGCAGGCGCTGGCCTGACTGGTGGTGGCACGATTGAAACGACACGTACGCTCAATGTCGGTGCCGGGACGGGTATTGTAGTGGCTGCAGATGCGATCAGCCTTTCTCACCTTGGTCTGGAAGGCTTGACGGGACAGGTGGCGGATCGTGTTGCGTTCTGGGACGCTAGCGCATCGGCTTTTGGGTGGCTGACGATGGGCTCCGGTCTTACGCTGACTGGAACGACGCTGACCTCTGATGTGCAGAGTGTTTCTGGAAAAACCGGCGCAGTTGTTCTTGGTACAGATGACGTGGCTGAAGCATCAAATCTTTACTTTACGAACGCGCGCGCCGATGCCCGCGTTTCCAATGCGGTGGGATTAACGGTTCAGGCGTGGGACACTGATCTTGATACCTACGCGGCCAATCCATTGACAGCGGCGGAGTTGGGTCAGCTTCAAAATATCGGTGCAACGACTATCAGCGCAGGTCAATGGGGGTATCTTGGCGGGGCGGGAGCTTATGCCTCAACTCTTCTTGCTCCAATAAATGAGGCAGCGTTCAAGGCGGCAATCAATGCCGAGGCTGGTGTGGACTTTCTCGCCTACGATGCCAACCTACAGGGCTTTGTCGCTGCGCACACTCTTCCGACTTCTGGCGGCACGAGCGGGCAGGTATTGGCAACAGACGGTGCGGGGGCGGTTACGTGGAAATCCGTTGTCGCGACCGGCACTATTGCCACTCAGGATGCAAATAGCGTTTCTATTACCGGTGGGTCAATTACCGGCATCAATAGCCTGGGTGTTTCTGGCGATCTGGATATCGGAGGCAAGTTTACCATTCTCCAGCCCGGTGCGACGGCGGCTGATACTCTAACGGCAATCCACGCCGCCCGCGATGCACTCAGCACAGGCGGAACAATCATGCTTGCGCCGGGCAAGACGTTTACAATCAACGGTGACATCAACATGTCCGTTGACGGGCAGACGCTTCACATTCCTGACGAAACAACGCTAGTCTCTGACGGATCAACGCGCCGCGCTATCCGGGTGACGGGAGAGGATTGCACTGTTTGCGGAAACGGCGAGCTTGATAAGGTTTCGGTGAACATAGGTAGCTATTCAATCGTAGGAGAGGGACTGGGCGCGCGCGTTCTGGGCAATTTGAAATTCGTTGATACTACGTCGCGGGCGATTGACGTAGCGGATGCCTACAGCGCTACAAAGCCAATTCTTATTGAGGGTGCCTATGTCTATTGGACGGCCTCTGGTGTGGCGGCAGCAAAAACAGTTTTGCCGCTTAACATCAACATAAATACGTTTGCTGCGGCGGCTACAGGCCAGAATGTTCATGTGCGTAACTGTGTGGTGGATTACAGCGCATGGTCGGAAAAGGACTTGGCCGAGCTGCAATATCCATCTTCTAACAATCCGAACGCTATTGGCATCCGCATTCGAGCCAATAACGAAAGTGTGTTCAAAAACTGGACCGTTGACGGCTGCCGGGTTATCATGCCCATTCCTACAGCTACAAATTCTTGGGACCCCACCACCTACGGAAATGCCGCAGATGGGGCCGGTGGGCGTCGTCCTACCTGTTTTGAAATCACAGCCATTCGGGCAACTATAAATTACACGTCAAAATCGGGGACGTTCAGCTCGGGTGAGACAGTTACAGGCGGAACGTCTGGCGCGACCTGCATTGTGGATACGGATAGCACGACGAGCTTCACATCATATAACGAATTTGGCTGCTTTAAAGATGGCGAGACTCTGACGGGCGGAACATCTGGCGCAACTGCGATATTTGCCAGCCGCGTTGGCCACCTTCAAAACGGAAAGTTTTCAAATAACACGGCTATTGGCGGAGATTTGCAATTCAGTTTTGGCAAGGGCCACGACATTTCTTTCGACGGCAACCGCGCGACTGGAGATTGCACATCATATTGCGTTGAATATGCTGGCGGGGAATTGATTTATGGTAGTGGCAATTTATTTGATTCACGTCTAGCAGGGAAGGCAGTAAGTTGCACAAATACTCGCAATGTTGTCTTGCCGGGTTCATATATTCGTGCAGGGAAAAACACGACCGGAGTCTTCTCGACATCTAACACCGGAATTAGCTGCGAAGGTATAAACCGGATTGACCTGTCCGGCTCTACAATTGTTGCAGGGGCTGACGGCATAGACCTTATGCGCATCCGAACCACGTCTATGGAAACGGTTATCAACCTGACCGGAACGACATGGGCGGGGACGGGCTATAGCACGATCAATGGAGTCCGGTTTGATCAGGGCGTTGCTCATACGATCAATCTGACTGGCGCGAATTTCTATGATATTGATACTAACTCCATTCTTATCGACAGCGGGCAAACGCTTGATCAGCTTATCACAATTGGGTGCGCAGGGTTCAATGCAGGCGCTTACACCAACAACGGCACTGTCACCACGCATGTGGACGGGTTCAATGTTGGTATTTCCGGGCTTTCTGCCGGGGCGTCAGGCGCTCTTCTGGCTGCAAACAATCTGTCTGACTTGGCCAGCGCTTCAACCGCCCGCACGAACCTCGGTCTGGGGACGATTGCGACACAGGCGGCTACGTCTGTTAATATCGACGGTGGTGCTATTGACGGAACGGCTATTGGCGCAACCAGCCGTGCCGCTGGTTATTTCAGCGTTGCGGCGGTTGGAACCAGTAGCACGTCTGATACTTTTGAGGTTAAAAGCGCCGGCAACACTACGTCAAGAATATCCTCAACCTTTAGCAACTCAACAGCAACGGGGCTAATTATTGACACGACTGGAGATGGCAGTACTGGCCGGATAGTCTTTAGTAAGGCTGGAACAAGCAGGGGTATATTTAAATATGCTCACAGCGCCTCTGGCGTCGGCGAAATTTTTAGCGTCAATGTGGCGGGCGGAACTGACGAGCTTCAAATCCGGGGAGACAGCCGCGCCACGCTCTTCGCAACAGGTGCGTTTGATTACAATGGTCTTTATGTAGGCGGGGTGCTTGCCATTGCGCCGGGAACGTCTGTCACGCCTCAGAATAATGGAGACGTGGTAATTGAGGCAACAAATAACACGACACTTACGTTCAAACTGAAGGGGAGTGACGGCACTGTCCGTTCTGGCACTCTTGCGCTTTCTTGATGCCACCCGGCGAAACAGGGGAAATTGAAATGACGGCAAATGAGCTAAGCCCTTTGACGGGGTGGCACCTTGATAAAAAAGTGCCACTAGCACTGATTTCGGCACTTGTGATGCAAACCGCAGTCTTCGGTATGTGGGTTGGCTCGATCAATACCCGCGTAGAGGCTCTGGAGAACCGGCAGGTCGCGCTTGAAGAATTGCGGGACAAGATGATCAGGGTGGAGGTCTTGCTGGAAACCTTGGCGCAAAGACTTGACCGCGAGAGAATGGAGTAGATTATGACCTTTGATCTTGAATCAGCAAGGCGCTGGCCTAGACCTTTGATGGGATGGATATGCTTGCCATTGATACCGATTGCTGTTTTATTCCCGGCGGTAGGCTCTGAAAAGCTAATCCCTCTTTTGGGGTTTGCCGCTGCACTTTATGGGATAAGAGCTTGGGAGCGCCGAAATGAATCTGACACCTAATTTCAAACTGTCGGAATTTACCAGGTCCGACAAGGCGGCTGAATTGAACCTCGATAACACGCCGGGGCCGGAGCATCTCTGCAATTTGGAGGTCGCGGCGCTAGGGCTGGAAATGGTGCGGGCGCTATTCGGTGGCAAGCCGGTGACAATCACGTCCGGCTATCGCAATCCGCGCGTCAATGCGGCGGTCGGCGGTGTGGTCAATTCAGACCATGCACTCGGCTATGCGGCGGACATCTCGATTGCGGACGTGCATCCCTATGATGTAGCTGCGACGATTGCCGAAAGCGATATTGTCTTTGATCAACTGATTTATGAAAAGCGCAGGCGCATCACGCATATCAGCTTTAACCCCCGCCTTCGCGGCCAGACCTTATCGCAGCATGAAGGCCCGCGAGGGGGATCCATGCAGGGGATTGTGCCGTGATCGGCCTTTCCGACATCGCCTCCCGGCTTCCGCTCACAGCATGGACGGCTATCGGCGCGGTGCTGATCATGTCCGTTCCGCTCGGCGTTCAGACCGTCCGGCTGGGCATGGTCACGGACAGCCGCGATGAATGGAAAGCGCAGGTCATGGACCCGGAGACCGGCTATCTCGCCCGGCTTACCACGTGCCGTGGAAGTGTGCTGACACTGACAGACGCGATTGAAGATAGCAACGAGGCCGTGACCGCACTGGAAGCCGACAGTGCGGCGCGTATTGCTGCCGCCGAACTTGAGGCTAAGGCTGCCCGGCAAGAAGTGGCCGATGCACTGGCACGTGCCGAACGTATTATCGCCCGCCCGATTTCAGGATCAAATATGTGCGAGCGTGTCGAGGACGTTCACAGCGCCTTCATGGCCGAGCTGGAAGGGGACACGCAATGAAATGGATATTGATTGCCCTCGCGCTTGCCTTGCCCGCCTGCACCACCACAGCGCCGCCAGAGCCCGTTGTGCGGACAATCGAGGTTCGGGTGCCGGTTGCTGTCCCGTGCGTCCCTGACGGCGTATCAGAGCCGCCGGAATACGTTGACAGCCGCGAAGCCCTGCTTGCCTCCCGTGATGACCCCGCTCTGGCCTATGCGCTGGTGCAGGCCGGACGCGATCAGCGCGATGCCCGGCTGGCCTTGCTGGAGCCCGTTGTGCGGGGATGCCGATAGGATTAAGAGCTGCATGAAAAAGCCGCCGCTAGGTCCCCTGGTAAGGTTTAGCGACGGCTTGTGGTCGGCACACCAAGCTGGCTGCCTCAATGCATTATGTATATATTGACGCTGCCGTCAAGAAGCGAATGAGCCGAAGCCGTGTCTGACTTGTAAAAGGGATAACGATGCCCCCCGGAGATAACACCCGCAAGACAACAGACGAGCAGATCATTGATTCGCTCCGGCGTCATAACGGCAATGTTTCCGCCTCATCCCGTGAGTTAGGGATATCCCGCCAAGCCATAAGGAGCAGACGCGCCCGCCTGATTGCGCGGGGCGTGGACCTGCCCAAGCCTGTCAATAAATTACTTGGCGAGTTCGAGCCGGACAG